>JAEIGA010005605.1_pt1 | contig 19163 bp, 16 predicted proteins | sample 9270691 | NCBI WGS metagenome assembly JAEIGA01 (sample SAMN17057246, study PRJNA624740) | gut metagenome | biome: biome; isolation source: fecal sample | host: Bos grunniens | place: China: Xizang | collected 2019 | reverse complement strand
TTTCAGTTATTGCACGCGAGGCATGGCATTCGTGGATATTGCATATCTGAAGAAAGACAACATACGGAGCGGAGTGATAACTTATGCCCGCCGAAAGACCGGACAGCAGCTTGCTATCAGAGTAGAGCCTGCTATAAAGAAAATCATAGAGCGATATAGTTGTGAAACATCAATTTATGTCTTTCCGATATTGACGACATCAGAGCCGAAACAAGCATACGAGGAATATAGGATTGCTATCAATAATTACAACCGTTTGTTGAGAAGATTATCGAATATGTTACCCGCGGAATGCAAGCTGACGTCCTACACTTCGAGGCACAGCTGGGCAACGGCAGCGAGAAACCATAATGTGCCCATTTCAGTCATCAGTGCCGGCATGGGACATACTTCAGAACAGACCACTCAGATTTATCTGAAAAGCATAGAAGACAATGAGATAGACAATGCCAATGCAAGCTTAATAAAAATGTTGGGGTGAGGAGTTCTTGGAAGAACTAAATAAGATGTAAAACATTGATTTCCAATGCGTAATAAAAATACAATAAAACTTTAAAAGATTTTTTCTAAAAAAATATCTTTTTTGTTTGTATAATATTAAAATTTTAGTTTTTTTTGTGAAGTAATAATCAAATAATCGCAGTCTGGTTAATTGTTATTATTCTAGTTACTTACAACTCGTAACTTCATACTTCAAAACCACTCTAAACTCTAAACTTTCAACTCTAAACTTAGCTTTGCATAGTTCTTCCAAGAACTAAACAATTGATATTTTAATTATTGGGATATTGATTGTGAGGAAATTGGAAATTAATTTTGAATTATTTGTTGATGATTTGATAGAAATTGATTTTGGGGAGACTTAAGATAGATAAACATCTATATTAGGATTGTATATGGACAGAATAAAATACATAAACTCTGAAAAATTCTTTGCAAAAGAATTTAACGATGGAATTATTGTAGCTTTTAAAAATATAGGTGGTGATAGTTCGTCATACGCAGATCAAATACACCGAATAGTTTTAGAAAAATTTGGTGTCGATTTGTTTGGAGATGATATTGTTGAATCCATAAGTGGTACCAATTGTCATAAAGACATTATCAAGGACTCTCTCTTTGTATATATGAAAAATGGCATTTCTATATCTGCTTATGGTATAATACGTTCATATCCAAATAAAGATAGTGTTGAGATAATATACAATTCAGAGAATGTTCTTACGATTAAAATAAAGCAATTGCCCATTTTCTGGAGTGTCTTTATTTTTGTACTATTATGTTTTTGTAGTTATGTTATATTTGATGGAACGGATATATTTGATGGAACGGAACCAGAAGTTTACGAACCAGATCCTAGTGAACTAACATTTGAAAATCCTGATACTCAAAATGTTGTTCCAATTGACAAAGTTGTAGATCCTATAGTAGATACAGTTATTCCTCAATATATCGTTAAACCTGTAGATTTCTATAAAGATATAGATGATACAGATGAAATAATAGAAGTTATGCCTGTAGTTTTTGAGAATAACGAAACAAAACATGAAATTATTAAAACGCCACCCGTTGAAACAATTACAAGTGTAAAATACCCAGAACTGGATGTACAAAGCATAGAAGATACGCAAAGAGACAAGCAAATAAAAAAAATCAATGAAAATATCCGAATAGCTGATAAGGCATACTGCGACTATGCGGTTAGCTTTGATGAAAGCAAGGCTAATGTTGCCTTGCTAAATTATAGAAAAGCTTTGGATTTAAACAATAAGTATAATCTTATCCCTAGTGAAACAAGAAAAAAAATAGAAGAAAAAATAAAAGTATTAGAAAATGAATTAAATTAAACCATGTATTAGTATGAAAAAAATGATATTTGCAATATTATGTAGTATAGTAATTTCGTTTAGTGCCTTTGCGCAAAATACATACGAAAAGATTAAAACAAAGGCGGTGGAAAATCTTCACGCAGGCGATTTCATAGCTGCTAAATCACGTCTTAATTTAATGGAACCATATGTTAAAAAATCTAAAAAGGAGGAATATAAAAGTCTATTAGATCAATTGCAAGATTCTATAAATAACTCTTATAATAAAGCAAATGCATTAAGAGAAAAAAAACAATACGAACTTGCAATCATCGAATATCAGAGACTTATTGGAAAAGATAAAGAGCCCCTGATAAAGCCACTTTATGCTCATATAGGTTATTGCTACGAGATGCGTTACGATAAAGAGCTGGCTAAAAATAGTTATCAATTAGGAATACAACATGATGAGAATTTGGCATCTCTGCGAATGGCCTGGTATATTCGCAAGAATAAAATATCTGTAACAACAGAGGAGATGATTGGTTTTTATGAGAGAGCCTCTAATTACTATGCAGCAATGGATAGTTTAGGTGTTGAATACGCAAGACTTGGTGATATGAATCAATCATATAAGTGGTTTAAGGAATCTATGCAAGATTTTAGTATGTATAAAATGGCTTCATATCTATTAGATGAATCAATCTATGATAAATTGCATGCAGAATACAAAAATGATGACCCAATAAAGTTATTGTCAGATTCTGCAGATGATGGATATGCACCTGCTCAATACTATTTGGGATTGCTATATTATTTTGGATATTATGGAGAAAGAGTATCTAGAGATAGAGTAAAAGGATTGGAGTATATGCAGAAGTCTGCTAATAATGGTTATGAACGAGCCAAAACAATGATAGAAAAAATTAAACATAAATAATTATGAAGAAAATTATATTGACGATTGTTGTTATACTGAGTGTAATATCAACTAATGCACAAACGGTTGAGGAATTGGAAGGCAGATGGGTGCCTGAGCCATCCTGTTTTGAAAAAATAATAGATTTTTTTGAATATGATATACCATACGTATTTGAGCCATATTGGGATGAAACATGGGGATTAGGTTATACTTGTTCCAAATTTTTCCCGATAGAAGTTTCGGCAAATATAACACGTTGGGAATACTTTTCATTGGGTCTTGGTGTAGGTATTAATACAGATGCTCAAAAATATCAAATAAAGAATTATAATCCTAAGTATTATATGATGATTTCTCCTGGTGTATATTTAAGATTTATATCAATTAACTGTGGCGTAGGCTTTTTGTCGAGTGCTTATAATTATAAAATGACAACAAGTGATACAATCTACATTGGTGGAGAAAATAATGGGGATGGTTTTATTGATGGAACAATTCATAATGAGATATCTATAACAACAAGTGATTGTCACTTTATCGTTAAACCATCAATTACAGGGTATATCCCTATATGTGATGAGGATTATTACATTACGATAAATGCTGGATATAATTATATTCCAAAGTTCAAAGAACTTAATGGGTGGTCATTTGGAGTCGGATTCCAATGGGTAATTTGGTAAATAAATGAATAAACAAAATTAAATAAATATGAAAGTATTGTCATACTCACAATTAATGAGTGAGCAAAACTCATTAGATGCAATTAGAAGTGGTGCAAGAGTTATTTGTGAACGTCGTGGCCGTTATGCAGATACAATCTCAAATGATGTTGAAAGGATCAAGAACGAGATTTCTGTAATTGAAAGCCTCATTAAAACCATTGAAGAGAATAGCTCTGTGCTTGATAGCAATCTAGAATCAGAACTAAAGTCATTGTGTGAACAACTCAAGAAAAGTCTTAAAGCATATCTCCAAAAAGCACAAAGTTTGTGTAACAGGTTCAATAACAAAAAAATAAAGGTTTTAGCATTTGGCCTAAAATCTGAAGGTAAGAGTACATTTACTCGTCGTTATACAGGTCTTCCTGAAAGTGTAATTGCTGTGAAAGGAGATGGTGATGATAAAGATAAAACAGGTGCATTAAGTGTAATATTTCATGATAAAAAATTTACTAAAGAGGATCCTAAAATAATAGTCCATTTTAAAACGCAGGAAGATATTTTGACTATTGTGAATTTTTGTGTAAAGAAACTAAGCGTACTGCCAGATTTTAAATTACCCAACTGCACTGATTCAGGATACTTGCAATGGAGTGATTTGGAATCAGTTTTAAAAGATTCTACAAAAAAACAAAAAGCATATCAAATTTTAACATCATTGGCGGATGGAAAAAAGGTTGTAGACTTTGTCGCACTAAAGTCATTTCTTCAAAGCGTATTCGAGAAAGAATCAAACTTTGGTGACGTAAAAGTTGACCCCCACTTCGAAAAGATTTTTTTACCTAAATTGCCATTGTATAACGATATGACAAATAAAAATGAAAAAAGGTATCTTTCTGTGGATCGTATTGAGATATTTGCTGATTTAGGATATGAAGGAATCTTTGAAAACTTTGAAATATGTGATACCAAAGGAATTAGTGCTATAGCTGGCGGTGCAATGATTGTTGAGCAAGCTCTATATAATGATATCAATAATAGTGACGCCGTTTTTTCAATAAAAAAAGTTGGTCAAAATATGAAATCACCGGAATTTTATAGTGATTTAAATAATAATATTATAAATTGCGATGAAGGAGTAAAACCTGAGAGATTACATACTAAACATTTTGCGATATTAAATTTGTTGGAAAAAGCTGATCAAGTAACCATCGATCAAACTATTAATACTATAAAAGATCTTGAATTAGCAAAATGTATTTATTGGGGGTCATTGGGAGATAATGTTTCTTACAATGGTAAAATTATTGACGCAGATTTATTCGCACAATCTGTTATTGTCGATATGCTTAGTGAAATTGTAGACTCTACAAAAGAAAGTGATGATTTATTAATAGCAGATTGCAATAAGCTTGTTGAAGAAATAAATGAAAATCAGCGTAAGCTAAATGAAAACTTGCTACAAATTCAGAGTAATGCAAGTGAGTTTAATGAAGAGGCGATTATCCTTGAGAAGATTGCAGAACTTCGTAATGCTGCAATTCTTAAATTAGAGCAAGAGGCTAAGGCGCATGATATTCCATTACAATGTGTTGTTTGTGGAACAGATGATGATGTCGTCATGAATTATAGCGGTGACTCCAAAGATGATTATTTTGATGATGAAGATGATGACTTAATTGATACTGGCAGTTCATCTAAATCAGATGGACCTGCATATCAGGAGCATTTGACTAGGAAATTGATTATGGATGACCCAAAACGTGATATCCGAACCTTTGAGATGATAACTGCCGAGTCAGATGAAACTGTAATAGTCGACGTGTTGAGGAACGCCAAGAAATCTGCCTCAGTGAGTGATTTGGCATTAGAGTATCTCCTGGAAAAGGAGATTAAGGCTAAAGCTGGTTCAAATGTGTACATGAATTCTGTAAAAGTTGACGGCTCGGTTAACTCATTGGGAGGATACATTGATAGCGTAAGCGCCCTGTTGTTTCGCAAAATAGAGGATAATATCAATACAACTCACTCTCTGCCTTGTAATATAGATAGCATAGTGGAATTAAGGACTAAGGTATATCGAGTGGTATGGGATGCTCTAAAACTGACAGGCTTGCTCGGTGAGTTGACTGAAGAGGTGTTGGAGAGACATAATTATAACTATGTTATGGATAAGTGGTACCGATGGTATACATCGTCCATTAAGGACCAGTATAGTTCTATTATTGTTCCGCAGCAGTCATATAACATTCTGATTGAATATTTCAATGGATTAAAGCATGACCCGGATTCTAATCTGAAAAGTGGCTCTGTCGTAGATTGGAATCGTCTAAAGCGTGCCGTGCAAAATGCGTATAAGATATATGACTTTGAGGGTCGAATATTGGAAAAGATTGCAAATGAGGAATTGCTTCGCCATAACATTTTTAGAGCACTGCATACGTCATTGAAAAACCCATCTTTCGACATTGATATGAAAGGTATCTACCTTGGTAGAAGTGCCGATGATCTTTATAAGATTGGCATTATAAATAAAACTGAACACGACAGGATCAAAAATCAAGATAAATTGGAGAACCTTCGTAATGCAAGAGAGCAATTGAAGACTAAGAGTATAACATCCTTACAAAATATTAAATAACTTATATGCACACATCTAAACTTCAATATGGACAGGTTAATAATGTATTGATGTCTTTCAATACATCAAACTTGCCTATCTGTCTTTTTAGCAACTTTAAACTTGAAAAGTTGGAAGTCACTTCATCTAGCAGCCTCATTAATAAAGCTCTTAATGTCAATCTTCACGATAAAACAATAGTCGTGAAGATTGACTGGGGGAAATACACAATGAAGCAAGAACGTGAGGAATTTATATTGAATGTAAAATATAATAAAAAGACTGTTGACGCACTAACTGTTAAGTTTCGAGTTAACTTTAAGAAGATAAATCCCTCTCCTAAAATTTCTATTCCACAGAAACAAGTCATGTGGAATAAAGATATGTATGTTGATTTGATTGTAGAGCCAACTCATTCACAATTAGATAATTGGAAATACATATCTGGTACTAAAGTCGTAACGTTCCCTGCTAATTCAAAATTCAAGCCAGTGGACGGCAAAAATGAAGTGCACTTCAATGTATTAGAAAAAAAGAAAATAACATTGAAATATGAGCACTCTCAGCCAATCATGCCTCCTATTACGAAGAATCTGAGTGAGAAAATAGTTGTTATGATTGGCACAGAGTCATCTTCTTTTGATGTCACATTAGTGCCGAATAATAGTCCAAGTTATGAAATTAATGTAATCAGACTTACGCCATCCTACACAATGGGATGTAATGAACTTGATTTATGGAAATTACAAATTATTGATGAAAATCCATACGCAGTTCTGTCTATTAATGACGTCAATACTGATTCTGATAAGTTGGAGGTAAAAGCTTTAAGTGAATACGAATGGTTAATCTCACTTAAGTCTGCAAAAATATTTAAGAGTTTACCCTCATCAAGTATATTTGCTAATGTTAAGGTAAAAACATCACCAACATCAAGTAAGGATATATTTCTTATATTATCTGCATATCATAATGATAGTAGTAATCATTGGGTAAACATTAAGGAGGAAAATTGCTTGCAACTTAACATTCAAAACGAAGCAAGGTCACCCATTGTAGTTTATCGGGATAATTCATCCCAACAGATTCTGCTTAATCTAAAGAATTTGTCTCACATAGTAGTTGAGAATATTATTGTATCATCAAATAATGACAATGTTCAGATTCTAGAAAGTAGCAGACACATTAAAACTCTTGAGCCAAATCAGAGTATTCCTATTTCTGTAAATGTAAACTCAAATCTTTCAGTTGGTTTAGTACGTGCTACCATACAGGTTGTTGGAGATTATACTAAAAAGTGCACGTATGAGTTGAATTATGAAATAAAAGAAAAGAAACACTGCACTCTAAATGTTGAGATAGTTAAAAATTCTTTTGTTGAAACCTTTGCTGGAGAAGAGTATACTGATCACAAAGTTTGCGAAATAAAATTGACAGCGTATGTGGATGAGAATTATGGAACTGAAGGTTCACTTCCAATAAAAATAAGCGATATTAAAGTTTCACAGTTTTTCAGTATTAAAACGAATATAGCACAAATAGAGCCAGGTAAGACCATAAAATGTGAATTAGTTCTAAACGGAACCATTGGCTCAGGTGAAGAGGTAGACGATTTTGATAAACTTATTGATATAAATATGAACACAAGTAAGAATAATATAAAAATTCCAATTACAGTAAAAAAACTTGAAGGGTATAGTATAATTTATAAACCTAGAAAAGCAGAAAATATTATATTCCCAGCCTCGACTCAAATTGGTAGTAGGGTGGTTAAAATTGGCTCTTTTGAAATTTGCGATTATGACCATTCTGCAAAATTTACAAAAGAAGGTCAAAGTATTGTTATAGAGGCACCTTTTTGTTTTGAAGAGGAATTAGGTGAGAATAAGATTGATTTAAATCCTAATACTTTCGATACATTTAGAGATTCGTCTAAAACACCCTCCGCAAAAAGAATTCCTGTTTATCTATCTATTGATGCTATAGAGGAATTGAAAGATACACGGAATTTAGAAGAAGACTATAAATTTACTTTTAAATGGGAAGAAACCTCGACTTTACCTAATTCAAATAAGCAACATCAAGCTGAAGAACAAGTGGTTAAACCTTTTGAAGCTAAAGCAGATCCCAATATTACATTTATACCTTCTGAAAGTTGCCTTAATGTTGAAGGAAAAGAATCTTATAACGTTATTTATTCACCAGAAGATACTGATGGATATAGATTCTGTTTAGGAAATATTGTTGTGAGAAATTTGCAAAAGATTCCGTATAAACACACTGATGGACAATGGGAGCGGGTTGTATACCCCAAATTAAAGGTATTTCTCACTTACAATTCAGAAAACGGCGCCCCTAATGCAGGATATATTTATGTTAATGACTCATTCGCTAAGAAAGTGTCAGTTGAGATTCCCAATGGAGAAGATGATATTTCTTTCAAATTGTATATAGATTGGGGTAAATGGAGAGATGGTGGTAATCCGACATCGCTACTTTTGAGAATATCAACTGATAAATGGGAAGAACCTTTATACGAGTGTAGTTTTAAGATGACGCCTCAGTTCTATGACGACGTATATGCACTAGATTTAGGTACTACGGGTATTGTTGTTGCAAAAGAAAAAGATGGAGAACAAGAGATAATAATTCTTGACGATAATGATAATAATCCAATAGAATCTGAACCAGAGATAATATCATCTCTCACAATGTTAAAAGCAAATGAAGCTGGTTGTAATAAAAGCGAAATTGTATTATCTCCATCTGAGAATGAGTATTATGGTAAAGTAAATCAATACACAAGATTTCGCTTAGTTCCATCTAAGTTTATCATTGGTCAAGAGCGTATTCCATATTTGCAAGAATTTTATCAAAGTAGTAAATTCAATAAAAATGTTGAATTATTTGGTCTCGATAACGAAGATATTGAATTAGTTGATACCAAAAGTAAAGAAGAGAATCAAGAGACAACTTCTTCTATTATTGGTGCATTATACAAAAGTATATTTAAGCGTTTTTCAAAAGAAACAAGTCAGATAAAGAAACTTGTTATTACATATCCTAATACATATACTATTGAAAATTTAGATAGTATTAAGTCTATTTTACAAAAAGAATTAAAATTGAATTTAGATAGTCAAATTTCTTTTGTTCCTGAATCAGATGCAGTTGCAGCTTATTATTTTGATCAAAAGATTATGAATGATGGTGGGTTCTTTGATGAAAAGGGAACACCTAAGGAAAAAGTAAATGTAATAATATATGATATGGGGGCTGGTACTTTAGATCTAAGCCTCATTTCGTTCAAACAATCATCAGATGCCTCCATAACAGCATCCATAGTAAATAAAATCGGCATACCTTTAGCGGGTAATTATCTTAATTATATAATATATAATACCCTGCTCAATAAGAAAAAAATAAAAGAAAAAAAAGATGGTGAAAAAGAAGAAATAACCGACAATACAATTAAAGGAATAACCGAAGGAATTAAGTGTAATTATATAAAATCTGATAAATCCATTATAGAATCACCCCCAGCTTGGTACACAGAGTATCAAGATAACCTAGAAATAAATGATAATGATTCTTATAAATCTCTCTTTGATGAATCACTTGATAATTTCCTTGAATGTTGTAGTAAAACTGTTCTTAAACTGCTGATACCCAAAGACACAGTTATTGATACTATTGTATTTTCTGGACGAGGTAGTAAGTTCTCTGTGTTACGCGACAGAGTTCATGAATCATTAGTGCATCTTATGAATGGAAAAACAGTTAAAGTAGAAGAGTTGTTTCCTATTGGTAACTGTGGTGACCATCTGAAGACTTGTGTTGCAATTGGTGCTTTAAAATATCAAAATTTTTTCAATAACAATGATTTGTTTAGAATTGAAAATAAAAATTTATATTCAAAGATTGCAGTTGTGTATTGGGGAAGAAAAAAAGGAAAGTGGTGTGTGTGTGTAGAATTTCTGATAGATCCATATTCAGAAGATAAAAAAAATGCAGAGTTTATTAATGGAACTTGGTGCAAAGACTACTTTAAAGAAATTGAAATAAAAGACTTCCTTACCCAAAAACATTTATATTATATCCAAACAAATTTGGATCAACATTGCATTGAGGAATTATTTACAAAGATATATCAAAATACTCAAGACAGATCAATAAAAGATGATTTGAATTGGGCATTTGTTAATGTTTTATACAAGTATCGTATCACGGAGAATAAACCTTTTAAGGTGAGTTTGAAAATTTCAAAAAATAACGAAGTAATAGACAGAAGAATAGGAGACAAGTGGCTTTTAGATACAAAACTATTGGAAAATATAGAAGATAATGTTTTATATAGGAGAAGTATGTGGCCATTTATTACAAAAATAAAATAAAAGATTGGATTATGAATATTAATATTAACATTTCGGATTCATCAGAATCTCAATCAATACATTTATTGACAAATGTCATAGAATGCTTGCAAACAGAAAAAACAAACTTTGCAAATAAATATAATACCATGGAGACAGACAAGAATACGGTTGACACCGAACTTGCAAAGGTTAAAAAAGATTATGAGACCTTAGAAAGAGAGAAGAATATTCTCAATGGTAATTATACACAATTGAAAGGAGATTATGAGACCTTAGAAAGCGAGAAGAATATTCTCAATGGTAATTATACACAATTGAAAGAAGATTATGAGACCTTAGAAAACGAGAAGAATATTCTTAATGGTAATTATACACAATTGAAAAAAGATTATGAGACCTTAGAAAGCGAGAAGAATATTCTCAATGGTAATTATACACAATTGAAAAAAGATTATGAGACCTTAGAAAGCGAGAAGAATATTCTCAATGGTAATTATACACAATTGAAAGGAGATTATGAGACCTTAAAGGCAGAAAAAAGGGATGCTGATGACAAAATTTCAAATTTAGAGAAATTATATAAACGGGAAAGAACAAATGTTTTTATTGAGTCTATTAAACAGGTTTCGTTAATGTTGAAGATTTCATTAAATTCTGATTTAGATACAAAGTGGGCTAAGTATATAGAGCAAATAATAGATGATATTGATAATTTTATGTCTGATGTTAAGACCATCGAAGATATAAAATTAAAAATCGTTTCTAGAAATGGCTGGTTTTCAAAAGTCGCTTCTATTAGATGGTGGAGTGAAGCTACCAGCGTAAAAGACTTATTGCCGTCAACTCTTCAAAAAGATTCAGAGTTTTATCACTCATTTTATAATCTACAACATAAAATGAAAGAATTTGATATAGACATACAAATTCCATCTTGCGATTTCTCTAATAAAATTGAAAATTACAAAGCCGATTATGATGGAGATACGATAGTAAAGACTTTGTTTCCTCAATACTCTACAGAACAATTTGTATTATGTGAAATCAACTTTGTTTCATATAATGGTCATACTGGTAAATGCATTGGATATGCTGTAAATTAGAGTGAGCCAATGTTGACTGTTTATCAAAAAATAATGTAAATAAACTATGGCATGGAATGATTTAACAGATAGGCAAAAGCAGCTTGATCGCTTGATTGATGCGTGCGGGGTTAAACTCGATGGAAGTGCTGGGTGTGCTGAAAAAGTTGCTCGTGTAATTGGTGCAACAAGTAGTGAACTCGTATTTGTTCGTGAACGAATTAATCTGCGATTGAGAACAGCAGCATTGCTTAACGAAACAGATACATTTATTTCAAACACTGAGCAGATGCTTGACCAATTTGAAAAGGATGACGAGGAGTGGCGCAGAAAAGGTAGAATGTTCGGATTTGATTTTTAACAGGTTTTAAAAGGAAATATTTCGATTATTTTATACATAAAATGATAGAAATATAAATTCTATGATATCATTAATATTGATAAATGTAATAAAATTAATCTTTATAAAAAATAAATTATGGGTATATTCGTAAATGATAAAGCTTGGAATCTTAAACAAGCAAGAGACAGACAGGAAAACGGAGAATGGCATCTCAAAAGAGCACAAGAAGCTCTTAAAAAAGGCGATATGAGCGCGTACAATGATCACATGGCACGTTCTAAACCATATTTCAAAGAAGCTGAAGATTATAGACGTGCTGCAAAATTATCAACCAAGTAAAGTTCAGTATGTCCTGGAACACATTAACGGATAGACAAAAACAACTTGATCGTTTGATTGATGGTTGCGGTATAAAACTGGATTCTTCCGATAGCTGTCTTCGTAAAGTTATGAGAGCTATTGGTGCAGATGTTTCTGAAACTGTTTTTGTAAAGCAAAGAATAGAATTGAGATTGCGTACTGCAGCGTTGCTTAGCGAAACAGATACATTTATTTCAAACACAGAGCAGATGATTGACCAATTTGAAAAGGATGACGAGGAGTGGCGCAGAAAAGGTAGAATGTTCGGATTTGATTTTTAACAGGTTTTAAAAGGAGATATTTCAATTATTTTATACATAAAAAGATAGAAATAGGTTTTCTATGCCTCATTTATATAAATAAACAGAATATGAGTAGGTCTTTTAGAAAACATAATTTCTTGAAATATGGCGGTTTTCCGCGTACATCATGGAAGAAGTGGAAAATATTTGTAAATCGTCATAACCGTAGAAAAAGCAAATTCGTGTTAAGGGTAAAAGAAGAGTTCCTGTACGAAGATAAAAAACTTTGTTATTGGGATTATGATTTCTGCAAATGGTATTATCCGGAGCGGATGGTTAAAAAAAATTATAAATTAGTTCGAAAATAAAATGTTATAAACCATGACCAAAAACGCTATAGATCAAATATACGACAGAGCTCGTCACGGTGATGTGTTTGCTCAAGCTCTAATGGGGCAAATACTCTGTGAGGGAAAGTATGTGCAACAAGATAGACAGAATGGTGTTGGATGGCTGCGAAATGCGGCTCAATGTAATTGCTTGTTTGCAAAAGAACTGATAAATGAATATCTGAGTGCTCCTGTGTCTCAAAATGATAACAGTAGTAATAAAGCTCAGAATGTGGACGTTGATAATTCTGTAAACAACATTGCAGAACTCAATTCACTTATAGGATTGGAAAGAGTTAAAAAAGATGTGGATTCATTGCGCAACCTTATCAAGATTCAGGCTATGCGTAAACAGCAAGGTCTGCCCAATACTTCGCTATCATACCATTGCGTGTTCTCTGGTAATCCAGGAACAGGTAAGACCACGGTGGCACGCATTGTTGCGGGTATTTACAAGGAACTCGGCATCTTGAAAAAAGGTCATCTTGTGGAGGTTGATCGTTCTAAACTTGTTGGTGAGTATGTAGGTCAAACAGCACCAAAGACTAACAAGGTGATTGATGAGGCTCTAGATGGCGTTTTGTTTATTGACGAGGCATATTCTCTTGTTGGAGAAGGAAACGATTATGGTGCTGAGGCTATTGCAACTCTGCTCAAGCGTATGGAGGATGATAGAGATCGATTGGTTGTCATTCTTGCTGGTTATACAAATGAGATTAAGGAGTTTATTGACTCAAATCCAGGTCTGCAATCACGCTTTAATCGTTACATACAGTTTGATGACTACTCAACAGATGAGCTGACAGAGATTTTCAAACGCAACCTGCGTAAGTCTAGATACAAGATTAAACGTGATGCTTTTGAAGAGTTGCGGAATCAAATAGAGAGAGCTGTCATCTCAAGGGATAAAAATTTCGGTAATGCACGATATGTACGCAACCTTTTTGAGAGAATAGTCCAGAATCAAGCTAACCGTTTGGCGAGAATGGATGCTATAGATAATGACGACTTGAGTATAATTACTCGTGAAGATATAATTATTTAACTTTTACTAATATGGATGAATTAAGCAATCTTTTTGGTGGTGCAGAACAATTGTGGCAATATATTAATGTGTATGCTGCAAGTGCAGGTCGTGAGGCAACTCGTGTAGTGTTGGAATTGTATTATGTGGTTAAATCTCCTCAAACATCAGCATTGGATAAAACAATAATTATTGCTGCTCTTGGATATCAGTTGCTGCCTGATGATTTGATGAGCAGAGATAAATATGGATGGTTGGGTTTCCTTGATAACGGAGCTGCATTGGCATTGGCATATAGTAAAGTGAAATCTCGGGTGACTCCTCAAATTGAAGCTCAAGTTGACGCAATACTCGATCAGTGGTTTGGCTCGGAAGAAGATGCAATGGAACCGGAACAACCATCGCTGCCAAAAGATAATGCAGATGATACATGGAATATGCCGCCTATAACTCCAGTTAATCCAGATTCAAGAGATGTTCCGAATCGTTATGATAATACTAGATGGGGCGCTTATGACGATGATGAAGATGTAGTAATAGATTAATATTTCTTGTTTATGTTTAACAATATGTTCGACCCAGATTGGCTTCAATTTATAAGCAAGGCTTCTATTGTTGACATCATGAAGATGTTCATACGTTTCAATAAATTCGGTTTGTCGCAAAAAGATATAGAGGACGCAATTAAATCAGCATGCGATTTCTTCAATATTCCTATGCCTGCCATGATTCATGACCTTACAAATGTAGAGAACGGTCAGACCATGTTCATCAACTATAATCCAAGAAGCTATGACGACGATGTGCTCTGCTTCAATATGCAGCAGCTTGTTGATATGAAAGTGGATAGCAAAGAGGCGTTTAGTCTTGTCATGACTCATGAATGCGCTCACCGAGTATTGCAAAACACTCAATTCCCAGGAATAAACAATGGCGTTTGGGAGCATGAATTGGCTGCCGACTTCCTTATGGGTTGCCGTGCGGGATTGTGTAATATGGATGAGTCAAAGGTTAGTAGAGGCCTGCTTATGACAAGTGGCGGTCCTACACATCCAGAAGGAGCACTTAGAGCGCTTTTTATCAGACACGGCAAATATAAAGCAATAGAAATGCGTAACAGACGCATACCGTTGACAATACAGAATCTTTTGAATGCGTTTATGGCATTCCGTCAACAGAACCTGAATGAGATATATCGTTATCAAAGTAAGTATTATAGATTTTAAGTGTATATGACAAGAGAAGAGTTGTTCAAACATATAGGAGAATGGTCGGCTTTTGTGAGACGGCATGATGCTAATATCTTTGACGTTATGTTTAAAGATATTGACTATTCGTTGAGTCATAAAGATATGGAAGATATTATCACAGATGTGGCATACTTCTTCGATTTGAAAGTGCCTATAATAAATAGTCATTGTGAAGCGCTTGCAAAAATACATTTTGAGTCTAATGGTAAAAATTGCGAATTGTTTTATAATTTGCAAATGATGCGAAGTAGAGGCGTTAACAACAGAGACGCTTTTACACTTTGCATGGTGCATGAATTAGCACATCTATATTTGAAAAGTAGAAAAATTATGCTATGCCGCAATGAACAGTGGTGTCATGAATTGGCAGCCGATTATATTGTTGGTGTATATTCTGTATTAAAGAATATAGCAACAGGCAAATATAAATATGTTGTTTCGCAGATGCCAATGGCATTAACTCATCCTGATGGCAGACATCGTGAAGCTGTTGTTGAATATGCTCGTCAATGTGTTGCAAAATATTTATGGAAAGATGTTTATTCTTCATTGGTGGGTTTGCCTGCATTCTTGTATGAAAGACAGAAGACTCTGAATAATGAATATATACAGTGTGTTAATAATATTCAAAGGAATTTTAAAATATAAATAACAAAATAATATTATAGCTATGATTTGTTCTATTCCTAAATTTAAAGTAGAGGTTGTTAGTGAAGAAAATCCTATTGTTAATATGCAAGATGGCATTTTATATGTTGTTTCAGAACAAGTTGATAAGATGTTCGTCGATGAATTAGTAAATGAAGTACAGCGTCTTAAAGAAGGGTTAGATAAAGATGGCCTTATATATTCCTATGATATAGATATCCTTAGTAAAAGTGCAGAACAGATTTCATCAGGTCCATTGTTTGACGCTATTCAGAATGGGGTAAATGTAGTTTTGCCGATATGCACTCCAAACGTCCGTGAAAAAAAATATATTGTTGCTGAATTGAAGAAACAATATATGGATATATTGGTTCCATCAATAATGATGATGGCAGAGAACGATACTAAAGAATCAATTAAAGAAGCTTTGTTAAATCTTGCTGTTAATGAACCAGAGAAGTGCGAAGAACTTTTGATAAATAATTTATATGGAGAAAAACATGATGAAAAATCAGGTGGATTTTGGGGAATGTTGTTTCCTGACATTACACTTGGATCAATGGCGGCAGCATTATCTCCATTGGTTGATTATCATGTTTCTAAAGATTTGTCATATAAAGATACAAAAGAGATTATAGGCCGTTTTGTAAAAAATTGGAATACTATTCTTAGGCTTGATGGTAAAGAACTTACACCAAAACAGGAGGAAATGCTTAAAAAAGCAGAAAGAGAGTGTAAATATGTATTTGATCAGTTTGATACAAGTGTGTATTATAATTTTTCTAAGCAGATATCAAGAAATAAAAACGTGCTTTTGGCTTATGAGAAAACTATTGATAGGGACAAAATAGCAAGAAACTCAAATGTTAAAGTTTTAGTCCAGCCCCCATTGCCTGAAATAGAAGATAAGATTGATTCAAGTATTAAAAATAAGCTAAAAACTAATGGAAAATACCGTGTGTATTTACAGAAAGACGAAAAGACTGTTCAGGTTAAATTTGGAAGATCGTCGTCTTGTGTTATTTATATAATGTATCTGTTGGACAGAAAAAAACAAGGTGATAATATTGATACACTAGAAATTGTTAATAATAAAGAGTTGTTTACAAGTTTATATACCCAAATATATAACGATTATGATGCTGAAGAAGCTTGTAAAACAATTTGGATCACCAAGGCCAATTCTAGCAAAAATAAATTAAGTGATTACTATGTAAATATTCGAGAATCACTTATCAATGCTGTTTCGGAATTTAAAGAAGAATCATCATTGCCATTCTATATTCCTAATAAATATTCCCATATTACTGTTCTTAGTGATAATATAACTATTTCAGATGATATTAAACTTACCGGTGAAAGATGTGGTTTTTAAAAGTTTGTTGAATGTAATTTGCTGATATATGTAAAATTACATTATTTTTTGATTGGGGATCCCCAATGTTTTTTTATGGCATTTTGCTGATTTAATTTTGTGATGTGAAATTAGATTTTATTATTAGCGCAAAATGCATCAATATGAATACAATTACCATCTCCCCAATCAGCTTCGCTGAAACAAAACAAAACGCGACTCATGAATCCGACATCTCTCTTCTTGTCAATGAGCTAAAGACAAATGAAAAATTTGCCAGCCAGTTTTTCTATTGCAAAACAAAGGGCGATTTATCAATTGCATCAATACGCTCACACATACTCAGTCAAGTTTATGAAACATATCACGTGGTGCTTCAGCCATATGAGTTTTCCACTCTTGTTTATGAACATATTTGGTCAGAAGGCTCTTGGAAACCTTTAGACACTTGTCCTCAAAATGGCGCATTCTTTCCATGGCTTCGAACTGTTGCTTTCCGTGCGGTCCTCAAGCATCTTGAAGAAAATGGATTAATAAAGGTGCATAAGGCAAGAACTGTCGCAAACACGCGCTTGGATCTGGACAAAAAGCCTTTGGCGTATTGCGATGCCGTTATCAATGACCTCGTTGACGATGAGAAAATGCGTTCTTTCCTTAAGGCTGTATATGTTGACCATCTTGAAAGACAGGAGATCCAAAAGCGTTTTGATTTGACAGAAGAGGACTTCAATACTCTTTCTGTCAAGTCGGAAGCAGCTCTTAAAAAAGCTTTGATTAATAGAACCCACCCTTATAATGATGCATTGGTTGATCTTAACCAACGAAAGATAAATCTTTCTTTTGACGACTGTATTGGAATCGATAATGTGGCAGAATCTTCAGAGGAGCTAAATAGCCTTATCTATGATATCTTGGATATCAAATATGGTGATCCTGATGCCAAGCAAAAGGTAGAGGATTTTCTCTATGAGTTTTCCAACAATATGCCATGGAAAGCAGAAGATAAATTCGTCTTTCAATCTCGTTTCATAAAGGATTTGACTCCTGTAGAAGTGGTTAAGGACTTGCCAAATAGATCACGTGCGTGGCTTGACACTCGCTTTTCAAGATTAAATAGAGACTTCCGCAAGGCAATATGCAAATGGTGGAATGAAACCGTTCTTGCAGCCTGATATTGACGCAAATTCCGACAATCTAGAGCTATATTGGAAATTGTATAGTTCTAGGTTGTTGCGATTTATTACATTATTCTTATAAACTCAACGATAAATAGTAAACTTTTTAAAATTTAAACGCTATGACACAACAAACAGACAAATTGGTATTAAGATACACATCAATAGAAGAACAGGATTATTTTTGGTCATGCAAAATGCTCCCTGTAAAATGCAATGGAAAATATGGCTTTATTGATGTTATGGGATATGAGGTTATTCCATGTCAATATGAAGGTTATCACTATTTCAGTGAAGGAATGGCTGCCGTCAAGAAGAACGGCAAGTGGGGCTTTATCGATACAGATGGTAAAGTGATGATAGATTTCGTCTATGAAGACGCTGGTAGCTATGGTTTTAACGAAGGCCTTGCTGCGGTTAAAATGAATGGTAAATTTGGTTTTATCGATGTGAATAATAATGAGGTGGTGCCTTTTATTTATGATGAGGGGTCATATTTTTCCGGAGGATATGCTGAGGTCGTGCGAAATGGCAAACATGGAGTTGTTAACAAGAAAGGATATGAAATTATCTTCTGTATATATGATGATGTGCGTGTTAACAGAAACGGGTCTGCATTGGTGCGTAAAGATGGCAAATGGGGCTACATCGGCAAAGATGGCGTAGGCAGTGTCCCTTGTTTGTATGAGAGTAGAAGGGTTAGTCTATATAATGATATGAATTATGTCTGTCGTGATGGTAAATATGGATACATTGACGACAAATGTAATGAGGTGATTCCTTGTATTTATGATAAGGTATTCGGTTTTTATGATGGTAATTTCGCTGAAGCTATAAGAAACGGAAAGCGTGGAATAATTAATAAAAATGGCGAGGAAGTGATACCTTTCATTTGTGATTCTCCATGGAGG
>JAEIGA010005604.1_pt1 | contig 19163 bp, 16 predicted proteins | sample 9270691 | NCBI WGS metagenome assembly JAEIGA01 (sample SAMN17057246, study PRJNA624740) | gut metagenome | biome: biome; isolation source: fecal sample | host: Bos grunniens | place: China: Xizang | collected 2019 | reverse complement strand
TGCTTTCTTTTTTCGTTATTCAAAAAAGACAAAGGTCTATAAGGAATTGACAAATTGCTTTGTGAACAGTTCATTACGATATGATATTTATATGCAGAACAGGCAACTAATTTATAATCAAAAATTGAAACACCTTTTATTTTTTCCTGAGGACGATATGATTTTGTATTTAATTCATTAATAAAAAAATCAAAAGGCGAAGTTACATTTAATTCCAAAGGAATAATAAAATCTTTTTCTATGCTAATCAGCGCTTCCAATTCTTCTATACAGCGACTTAAAATATTATTTGCTTCAACAGTAAATTCATCTTCTTTTAAGAAATGATTTTTAAAAGTAAACCAACCGTCTCTAATTTGGCTAAATGTTTTTGAATTACAAATGCGATTTATATCATCTTTTAATATTTTATAAAAAGTAAGTTCACGCTCATCTTCTGGAATCTTACTTAATGTTGCATTCCAAATATCAATAAGTTCACCAGGTTTTTCTTCAAAACTGCAAACACAATGCAGGCGATTTCCTTCTCGAATCAAATTTTCATTAATATCTTTATCTTTCCAAGGAATATAGCAATTCAACAACAATGAACGAACAGAATCATAGGAAAAATTATTTAATTTGCATTCACGAATATTTTCAAAAATGCGACCTGCATTATTTACAGTATAAGAATTTCCTACGCGAATTACACAAGGAATTGCGTATTTTTCAAATTCACGCTGAATATATGGTTTATAATGCTGAATTCCTGGCACACTAATTGCAATATCGTTCCAAGAAACATTTTTTTCTGTAAGCAAATATCTTACATACAAAGCAACTCTACGCAATTCTGTTCTTGCATCAGGAAAAACACGGACTTCTGGAATTTCAGTTGCTTGCTCAGGAAGTTTTACTGCAATAATTGAATCAGTTTCAGAAAAACATTCTACATAATCATTAAAATCTTCTAACTGTTCTGGGTAAAAAATAATAAACTTCTTTTGAGTTTCTACAAATTTTGAATCAACCCAAGATGGTTCAAACATATTATTTTTTTTCAAAAAGGAACAATATTCATTATAAAGGAACAAATAATCATTATCTTCATCATCAATATTTGTTCCTGTTTTTTGAAGTTCCACAAAATGTTTATGCCACTGTTTTAATGCTTTTAAATTATTTGCAAGCCAATCAGAAAACGAATCTGCGTTATCTGCAAATTCAGGATTTATTATACTTTTGAATAAAGGATTTCCGCTTTTGTTACTTTTTTTATTTTGTTCAATAACATGCTGAACAAATATTTTTCGCAAAATAGAAGGAATTGTTGTTTTACCTTTTTCGTTTGAATCAATAAAATTGGTTTTAAATTTATCCCATGGAACAAAGCGATTTTGTGCAACAGCCTTTACACCAGAAATTTCTGAATTTTTTACACACCATTCACTCCATGAAGTTGCTACAACATCCGACGGAAAAACAAAATATACATTTTTATCTAACAGATTTTCTTTTAAAACATCAGGAATAAAACTTGCTTCATAAACTAAAACTTTCATAGGGCGTAATTATATCACATATACAAAAATCAAACAAAAAAAAAGACTGACTTTCTGCAAAGTTTTACAAAAAGACAGCCTTCATTTCTAAGCTAAATTTATTAATAAAAATTAGTTATTTACAATTAAATCATACACTTCACGAGGTGTGCTAGCTTTTGTTATTGCATCTCGTAATTCAGTGTTTTTTAGTTTTGAACTAAAATGTGACAAAGTTTTTAAGTAGTAAGAATGCTGATTATATGCAGCTGCAATCATAATCAAAATATTTACAGGAACATCATCAATAGTTTGGAAATCTTCAATATTTGATTTGCAAACGCCAACAGCAACTACTAAATCTGTTACAGATGACAAACGAACATGAGGAATTGCAATACCTCTTCCGATTCCTGTAGACATAAGTTCTTCACGCTTCAAGATTTCAGAAAGCAATTCTGAACCATTTTTTACCTGAGGAGCTGTAGCAAGAACATTTGATAATTCAACTAAAGCATCACGCTTTGAAGATTGATTAATAAAAACAACTCTATCAGGAGAAAGAATATTTTTCATTTGAACTTCTTCCACAACTTTCTTGCTGCTTGGACCAGAAGACAATCGTTCATTTACCCATTTTTCTACTTCAGACTTTTTGAAACGCCAAACAGTTCCTATTTTTCCTGCTGGAATTTCACCTTTTTGAGCCCAATCATAAACTGTTCTATCAGAAACTCTTAAATAACTTGCAACTTCTTCGATAGTAAGAATATCATCTTGCATAAATTGCTCCACAATTCAATCGAAATTAATGATAACAATTTGCATTATTTACGGTTTTTTGTCAATATTCGCAAACAATTCTGTTTTATCTAAAAACACCTATATAACAAGAAATTAAATAGATAAAACTCCCCTATTTTGCTAATTCATACAAACTGTCGCAAGGATACAATTCCCCAAGAGTTTTTACTATTGCATTTTCATATTTATTACCAAAAATAACAGGAACATCTTTATCACCAAATTCTGTTAAAACTTGTCGACAAGCACCACAAGGGCCCACAGGATAATCTGCCTTTGGAGCAACAATGGCAATTGCATATATTTTTTTATACCCAGAACTAACAGCAGAAAAAACTGCACTCCGTTCTGCACAATTTGTTAAACCATAAGAACGATTTTCTACATTTGTTCCGCAAAAAATTAAATCATCATCAACTAATATTGCTGCCCCCACAGGAAATTCAGAATAAGGGGAATAAGAATTTTTAGAAACTTCTTTTGCTTTTTCAAATAATTCCTTTAATTTTTCAGTATTTACAGACATAAAACACCACCATAAAAACAAGAATAATTCATTGACTGATAATCATTTATATTATAACATTGAATCCTTATGAAAACAAAAAAAAGTATTAGTTTCTTCATTTCCTTATCTGTAATTTTCTGTATTTTATACATCATTCTTGCAATTAAACCACTCGGAAAAGAATATCAATTCACACCAGAATGGAAAATTGATGTTGCAAGCCCAAATGTAAAACCACTAAAAGATGATTCCCAATTGGTCTATTTCAAATTAGGTCAAACTATGGGATATTTCACAGAAGACGGTGATGTTGTAAATTTCATCACATTTCCATTTAAAGCATCTATTTCTGATTACTTTTACACATCTTACACAGCAAATAATAAATCAGCAAAATTTTATTCTCCAGATGCAAAGCAATTAGGAACAATTGATATCTTAGGTTTTCCGATGATGGACAAAGATAGAATATATGTTTTTTTACCAGGTGGAAATGCCTTTGCAGTTTGTAACCAAGATGGAACAAAAAAATGGGAATATAGCGGTTTTTCACCAATTACTGCTTTTGATTCATCAGCAAATGGATGTGTAGTAGGTTTTGCTGACGGTAACATAACAGAATTTGACAACAACGGAAACATTATTCAAAGTTTTGAACCAGGCGGAAGTGATAACTCTGTAATTTTAGGAGCTGCAATTTCAAATTCTGGTGATTACATCGCTACAATTTCTGGACAAAATAAACAGCGCTTTGTTCTTGCACAAAAAAGAGACAATCAGACAAAAATAATTTTTCACAAGTTTATAGATTCTTCACACACACATCAGGAATTAGTTGCATTTTCTGCAAACGACGAATATGTTTTTTACAACACAAAAAATATTTTGGGTGTAACAAATGTAAATACATTAAAAAATTATCAACTTAAAATACAAGGTCACGCAATCAGTCTAAAAGAAACTGATAACTGTACATTCGTTTTAACAAAAGATAAAAATAAATACAAAATTTATGCAATAGAAACTCCTGCAACTTTAATTGGTTCCTTCGGCTTTGAAGCTAATTCAGCGTTTATTCAAACAAAAGGCAATGAATTGTATGTAGGAAAAGATTCTACAATTTCTAAAATTTTAATTACAAAAAAATAGAGGCAACCGATGAAAAAGATTTTTATTTTTTGTCTACAAATATTAAGTTTTTATACATTTGCATTTGAATGGCCACAGGAAGAAAAAATCCTATCAGATTCATTTTATTCATATTTTGGTCAATTACGAGGAAACACAATAAGTTCTTCTTTAATTTTTACAAATCCTTCAGAAATTAAAGCTTCAGAAGAAGGCGACATAACAATTATTATAGAAGAACATAACGACGATTCAGATTTTTTTCCTTCCACATTAGGAAATGCAGTTGTTGTTGAACACAAAGATAATATTCTTACAGTTTACGGAAATATTGATGCAAATTATATTTCTGATGAAATTTATGAAAATCCAAAAGTTACAGCAGGAACAAAATTCGGAACGAGTGGAAATTCTGGTTGGCAACAAGGTCACAGTTCCCTTGAATTTCAAGTTATTGATGCAAAAAATAAAACATTCATAAATCCAAGAAGCCTTATGCCTCGCATTGGAAATGAATTAAAACTATCAATTTCAGATGTAGTTTTGCAAAATAAAAACGGAAAAAAATATACACTTCCACTAACCTATCCAATTCCAACAGGTTTATACAAAATTTACAAAAAACGCCAAAACATTGCGATTCCATACAAAACAAATCTTTTACTAAACGGAACAGTAGTAGATACTATTTCTTATGATTTGCTTAGACAGATAGAAGGAAGAATTTGTGTTTCTGGAAAATCTAATTATTCAAAAGAAATTTTATACCCAAATGAAGATTTACAACTTATTGGTGAAACAGCTATTACTCACGGAAAAAATACAATTACAATACGACTTTCTGACATCTTAGGAAAAGAAGTTATTGCTAACTATATAGTTCAAACATATTAAGTTTGCGTTGCAGACTTTTTATTATATTCACAACTTTTTATATATAGGAGAAAAAGTATATGAAAAAAAGTTCTATCGTTGCATTAATTCTTGCAACATTGGCTTTTGTTGGTTGTAGCAAAAAAGATTTATCAAAAACAATCATCGTTGGTGCAACCCCTGAACCACACGCTGCAATTTTAAGTTTAATTGCAGAAGATTTAGCAAACGACGGCTACACACTTAAAATTGTAGAATTCACAGACTACAATGTTCCAAACGAAGCTGTTGAATCTGGCGAAATTGATGCAAACTATTTCCAGCATCTTCCTTACATGGATTCATTCAACAAAGAAAAAGGTTATCACTTAGTTAGTGTAGCAGGAATCCACATTGAACCTTTAGCATTGTATTCAAAAAACTTTGCCAAACTTGATGAAATTCCAAATGGCGCAACAATTGCAATTCCTAATGATCCAACAAATGAAGGACGCGCATTATTACTTCTTCAATCTGCAGGTTTAATTAAATTAAATCCAGATGCAGGATTAACAGCTGTTCCTCAAGATATTGTAGAAAATACAAAAAAACTTAAATTCACAGAACTTGAAGCAGCATCTTTACCACGCATTTTACAAGATGTTGATGCAGCAGTTATCAATGGAAACTACGCATTGCCAGCAGGATTAAACGCATCAAAAGACGGATTATTTATTGAAGGAGCAGATTCTCCTTATGTAAATATTTTGTGTGTAAAAGATGGAAATCAGAACGCAGAAAAAATCCAAGCACTTGCAAATGCATTAAAAAGCCAAAAAGTAAAAGATTACATCAACAACACATATAAAAACGGTGAAGTTGTAACTGTATTTTAGTTTTCATCACGAATAAAAATGAGATCCTGACTTTCGTCAGGATGACAAAAGATCATCAGGATGACAAAAGTATGTCAGGATGACAAAAGCATGTTAGTGTAAAAATATCATCCTGACAAAGCAAAATATCATCTCGAAACACTCTTTGCCTGAACTTGCGACAGAATGTTTCGAGATTTTTTTATTATATCCAGTATAGATACAGATTCTGCATAATTTACAAAGTTTTATTTATAATCCCACCACCAAAAATTGTTCCATCAATATACAAAACAACAGATTGCCCTGGAGCTACAGCCCTTTGAGGTTCTTCAAATGTTATTTTGTATGCAAGTCCATTAAATTTTTCATCTTCATTTGGAACATATTTTTCAATCACTGCAGGAACAGGTTTTGATGCCAATCGAATTTTTACCATGGCTTTTACAGGTTCCTTTGGTTCAACATTTCCAGGCCAAACAAAATCATCTGCAATTAAACCATCAGATTTTAAATCTTCATTTTCGGCAAGTACAACAAGATTGTTTTTTGCATCAATAGAATGAACATACAAAGGCTTATTTGCGCTAACTCCCAAACCTCTACGCTGACCAACAGTGTAATGTTCAATTCCACGATGTCGTCCCAAAACTTTTCCGTCTAAATCAATAATATCACCTGGAATGGAAGGTTTATCAGAAAAAATCATATCAAAATATTCTTCTGGTATAAAATCTTGACTTTCTTCCCTATTTGCTGCTTCCAATTTAAATTGATGAGCAAGGTCAAAAACTTCTTTTTTTGACATAGAAGCCAATGGGAACCTAACTTTTTCAAGAATTTCAGATGAAATTTTATACAAAAAATAAGTTTGATCTTTTGATTGGTCTATTGCACTAGAAATCATGCAAGGACGAACATCAGTTCCCCACAAACCTTCCGCAGGTCTAACAATTTTTGCATAATGTCCTGTACAAAAATAATCATATTCAATATTTAATTTTTTTATTCCTTCAAGCAACGCACCAAATTTCACAAAGCGATTACATTGAATACAAGGATTTGGTGTTCTTCCAGAGCGATATTCAGCTTTAAAATACTCAAGAACACAATCGTTATATTCTTTTTTTACATCAACAACATGATATTCTATATTATTTTCTTTACAAAATTTAGCACATTCTTCTATATTAGTTACTTCACTGGGACTATAACATGAAGGTTTTAATACTTTGTCACCAAGATTTTCTGGAACACGACCATCCCACAATGACATAGTAACGCCAATTACTTTACATCCTTTTTTCTGAAGCAACAACGCTGTCAAAGTTGAATCAACTCCTCCAGACAATCCTACTACAACTGTATCACCATTTTTAGGCAAATTTTCATCAAAAAATTCCATAAGTAAAATATACAAAAATCCCAAAATATAAACAACTATTACCTCCTATTATTGAAAGAAGGACTTCAAAATGTTAATATAAGTTACTATGAAAAGTAATATGATTTTATCTGCATCTGGTTGGAGAAAAGTTTTTTCAATAACAAATAATGAACAAGATTCTTCAAAAAATATTGGATTAGAAAACCAAGCAATTTCTGTTTTTGCAGCCCTTGTTTTTTCTGACTATGTAAAAGAAGTTACAAACAAACAAAAACCAACAATTTTATGTGGAATGGACTCTCGTCCCACAGGAAGTGAAATTGCGGATGCTACGATAAAAACATTAGCAGCAAATAATATTGATGTAAATTTTATAGGAATTACTGCTGCTCCAGAAATAATGGCCTACTCCAAAAACTTTGATGGATTTATTTATATTTCTGCAAGCCACAATCCAATCGGCCACAATGGAATAAAATTTGGACTAAACACTGGTGGCGTTCTTAATGGAACAGAAAATGCAAAATTAGTTCAGAAATTTAATGAACTTTGCAACAAAGAAGATGCTGTTGATTACGCAATGTCAATTTTGAATAAAGCAAATCCTTCAACTGTAGAAAATATATACAACAACAGCCCTGCCCAAAAACAACAAGCACTTTTGTATTACAAAAATTTCTTAAAAGAAACTATCACAGCTTGCAAAGATACAACAAAGCAAGATGAAATTTTTTCAATTATAAAAAATACAATAAATCAAAAAAAACTTGGTGTTGTTTGTGACATGAATGGTTCTGCTCGTTCCATTTCTGTTGATAAAGATTTTTTTGCAGAAAACTTAATTAACTTTTACGCGATGAATGATATTCCTGGAAAAATCGTACATGAAATTATTCCAGAAGCTGAAAATTTAGTTCATTGCGCTTCCTATATGGAAAAACTACAAAATGAAGGCAACTGTGATGCAATTTTAGGATATATGCCTGATTGTGACGGCGACAGAGGAAACATTGTCTATTGGGACGAAAAACAAAAAAAATCAGTAATTCTAAAAGCCCAAGAAGTTTTTTCACTTTCTGTTCTAGCTGAATTATCATATTCATCTTGGCTAAATAAAGACAATAAAGATTTCAAACCAGCAGTCGCCGTAAATTGCCCTACTTCCATGCGAATAGAAGAAATTGCAAATGCTTTTAATGCAAAAGTTTTTAGAGCAGAAGTTGGAGAAGCAAATGTAGTAAACCTTGCTTGTGAAAAAAGAAACCAAGGTTTTGATGTAAGAATCTTTGGCGAAGGTTCAAATGGTGGAACAATTACATATCCATCAGCAGTTCGTGACCCATTAAATACAATTTTTGCAATAATAAAACTTCTTTCTATAAAAGATTTGTTCAAAATTTGGTGTGAAAAAACTGGCTCTCAATACAAAGAAGATTTTTCATTAACTGACATTTTGAACACACTTCCAAAATATACAACAACAGGTGTTTCTGAAAAACGGGCAATTTTGAAAATAAACACAACAGACCATTCTTTGTTAAAATCTCGTTTTCAAAGGGTTTTTGAACAAGAATATTCAGAAAAACTAAAGACTATAAATGAAAAATATGGTATAACTTCTTATAGAGTTGCTTTAACAAACGGAACAAAAGAATTACTTGATGTTACTGATTTTTCAAAAAGCGGAAACGGTGGCTTAAAAATAATTTTCTATTCCGAAAACAATGGAACAAAAACACCAGAAGCTTTTATTTGGATGAGAGGCTCTGGCACTGAACCAGTATTCAGAATAATGTGTGATGTTAAAGGCAATCGTCCAGAAATGGAAAAAGAATTCCTTCAATGGGAAACAGAAATGCTTCAAAAGGCAGATTCAATATTATAGGAGAAACACAATGGAAAAGGCTGAAATTCTAAAAAGAGCCCAAGATTACATTGCAGCAGAAAAAGATGAAAGATTCCGCAAGGAAGTTGAAGATTTAGTTGCAAAAGAAGACTTCAAAGAACTTGAAGATCGTTTCTATCAGACTCTTGAATTTGGAACTGGTGGATTGCGTGGAATTATGGGTGGCGGAACAAATCGCATGAACACTCTTGAAATCAACCAAGCAACACAAGGTCTTGTAAACTATGTAAAAAAAGCATTTCCTGAAAAAGCAAAAAACGGAACTTTAAGTGCAGTCGTTGCTTATGATAGCCGTAATAACTCTGATGTTTTTGGTGAAGCAACTGCTTGTATTTTTGCAGCAAACGGAATTAAAGCTTACTTATTTAGTGGTTTACGCCCAACTCCAGAACTTTCTTATGCAATCCGCGAATTAAAAGCAGACACAGGTGTTGTTGTTACTGCTTCTCACAATCCTCGTGAATATAACGGATACAAAGCATACTGGAATGATGGTGCACAAGTTATTGAACCACATGATGTTGGTATCATTGAAGAAGTAAACAAAGTTACAGAAGTAAAAACAATTTCTAAAGAAGAAGCAATTAAAAACGGTTCTTTAGTTTTAATTGATAAAGAAATTGATGAAAAATACTGGGCAATGTGTAAAGAACAACTTTTCCGCCCAGAATTAATCAAAGAATACGCTAAAAACGTAAAAATCGTTTATACACCACTCCACGGAACTGGTGCAATGCATGTAGAAAAAGTTCTTGGTGATTTAGGACTTGAAGTTATTACAGTTCCTGAACAGCGTGAACCAAACGGAAATTTCCCTACAGTTGCAAAACCAAATCCAGAAGAAGCTCCAGCATTAAAAATGGCTGTTGAACTTGGAGAAAAAGAAAAAGCAGATTGTGTAATGGCAACTGACCCAGATTCTGACAGATTCGGAACTGCTTTCCCAGATAAAGATGGTAAATTCGTACTTCTTTCTGGAAACCAAATGGGTGCATTACTTATGGAATATGTTCTTCTTTCAAGAAAAGAACAAGGAAAACTTCCTGCAGATTCCACAGTTATTCGCTCAATCGTTACATCTGCGTTCGGAGATGAAATCTGTAAGAAATACGGCGTAAAAATGATTGAATGTCTTACAGGATTCAAATGGATTGCAGCAGTAGAAGCTGAAATTGAAGCTAATAAAACAGGAACTTATGTATTCGGACTTGAAGAAAGTTACGGTTACAAAGTAGAAACAGAAGTAATGGATAAAGACGGTGTTTCTGCAGCTGCTTTATGTGCTGAAATGACAATGTATTGGCGTTCACAAGGCCAGAGCTTACTTGAACACCTTGACAATATGTATAAAGAATACGGATATTTTGAAGACCGTGCTATTTCACAGAATTTCCCAGGAATGGAAGGAAGTGCTGTAATGGCTGGTATTATGGCAAAACTCCGTGAAGAAGGACTCAAAACTCTTGGTGGAAAGAAAGTTGTTCAGATTCGTGATATTAAAACAAGCACAGTTTTCAATCCTGAAAACCCATCTGAAAAAACTGCAATCGATTTACCAAAAAGCAATGTTCTTCAGTTCTTCCTTGAAGGCGGTACAGTTGTTTCTGCTCGTCCATCTGGAACAGAACCAAAAATTAAGTTCTACATCAACAGTAAAGCTGATGTTGCTGGTAATTGTGATAAATGTTTGGCTGAAGCAAAAGCAGAAGCTGGAAAACTTTGTGATGCAATTACAGCTGATATAAAAGCAATTCTTGATGCAGCTTCAAAATAATCTTTTTAGAGATTACCGTAAATTGGCCCTTCTTCTACAAGAGGGTGCTACATTTACGGCATTCGATACCGAAACTACAGGTTTGCATTGTCAATCATGTCGCATTATTGAAATTGGTGCTGTAAAATTCAATGCAAACGGTATTATCGGTCAGTTCAACACATTAATAAATCCTCAATGTAAAATCCCTGAAGAATGTACAAAAATAAACAATATAACTGATGAGATGGTAAAAGACATGCCTGTCATAAATGAGATTTTACCTGATTTTTTAGATTTCATAAAAGGAACTTATATCGTTGCTCACAATGCGCCATTTGACATGCGTTTTTTAAATGCAGAAATTGAACGATGTAATTTAAGACCGATTCACAACAAAGTTATAGATACATTACATTTAAGTCGTTGGGCATTTCCTGAATTAAAAAAATTCAATCAACCAATTTTAGCAGAAATGTTAGGAATAAAAGTAACAAACGCCCATAGAGCTTGTGATGATGCTTTTGTTTGTGGAAATTTATTCCTTAACATAATAAAACACACAGCAGCATCACAAAAACTTTAATTACAAAAGTTACCCACGAGGTGCTTTTGCAGGGTCGATTGGTTTTCCATTTTGGAAAACCATAAATTTAATTGATGAATCACCAGATTTGCTAGTTTTTCCTATTTCATCACCAGATAAAATGTATTCACCTTTTTTAGCTTTTACAGTTCCTAAGCCAGAATATGCGTATATTAATCCAGTTTTTGACTGAACAAAAATTATTTCTCCAAATCCTCTGTAAACACCTGTATACATAACAGTTCCTGCTGCTACAGATTTTACAACTTCATTATCTTCACCAATAAGCTGAACACCAGAAACTTTTCCTTTTATATTTTTAACTTTTGGATTAGACAAAGGCCAAACAACACCTGTTGAAACAACTACATCTTTATCTTTTGCAGGTGCAGGCTTTTGTGTAACAGGAGTTCTAGTTTCTTCATTTTTCTTAGGCAATTCTTTTGTATTATCAGGAACAAGAATTTTTTGACCAACTTTTAATGTTGTTGAAGCATCCATGTTATTCATTGCCAACAATTCATGCAACTTAATTTCTGAATTTCTTGCAATGCCATACAATGTATCACCTGCTTTTACAACATAAGTTTTAGTATTTTGCTTTGTTGTGGAATTACTAGGAACTTCTTTTGTAGAAGATAATGCTGCTGCATTAGAAATATCAGCAGAAGGAATAACTAATTTTTGCCCAATTTTAATAACATCATTTTCAGATAAATTATTAGCTGTTCTCAATTCAGGAACTGTGAGCTGATATTTTTTACTAATAGAATACAAAGTATCGCCTTTTTTTACTGTATAGTAAGAATCAGCGAATACAGAACATATAAACAATATATTTATAACTAGAATAAAAAGATTTATTTTGCTTTTTTTAGAAATACTCATATAAATATTATCGGCATAATTTGTAAATTTTTACAGTAATTAGCCGACAATTTCTTCAAAAAGTTTTCCTACATCAATTCCATTTATCAACGAACCTTTTTTATAGGTCTTAAGCATTCCTGCTCTACCAAGTTCCAAATGAGAAGAAGTAATTCCATGTTTTATGGAAATATCAGCTTCTAACAAAGCAGATAAATGATCAGCAATTCTAACAATTTTTCCATCAATAGGAAAATATTTATCCTCATTATATAGATTATTTAACTCTTCAAATGATACTTCTTTTGAAGAAAAATCATTTGTGATAATTCTATTAGCAAATTCATCACTAATAAAATACATCAACTCTTTAGAATAAAAATCTTCCATCAAAGGAACTAATTCTTTATTAACAATTTCATCTTCTATGCGTTTTACAATGCTTGGTAATTCATCTGTTGCTTGCTTAACAGGAGAAATAATATCTCGTGTAACAGCTTCTGGTAAGTCATGAAACAAACCACAAAAGAAATTATTCACAATACGGCGTTCACTCATTTTTACTTTATTATCGCGACTCAACAATAAAGTAATTACAGCAACAAAGAAACAATGACCTAACACACTAGTTTTAGGAATTCTTGGTGTTTGATTCCATCTTGTCTGAAAACGCAATTGCTCAATTTTCATGATAAAATCAAAAGACTGCTGATGAGTCAGTAACATTTGTAAACCAGTTAAATCTAAATAAGGTTGTAAACCAGCTTGTAATTCTGTATTAATTTTTTCCAAACGAATTGGTTCATTCACTACAGATAACATTTGCAACTCTCTCATTGTTGCAAATTTATGAGCAGCAGCTAAAACTCTTGCGGCTGGTTTTGCTTTTTCTGGAATTGGCAAAGAATCAGATTTTTGTCCAATATAAATTGTAAACTGTGAAAACAAATCTTTATCATCAATTAAAGGTTTATATTGATTCAAAACCCATTCATTAAGACGCAAATATTCTTGTGTATACTCTTTTTTCAACATCTGCTGAATAGGAGCTTTTATATCACACAAGGCAATTTTTTTTAATAAATCAAACAAAGATGCGTGAATTATCCAATTCCAATCAATGTAAACACCTTTATTTTCTTCATATTTTCCTATGATATATGCAAGAACCATTTCTTCAGCAGCGTTATCCATTTCAACTAAATCAAAAGGTCTGATTAAATCAGTCCAACGCTGAATGGAAAAGCCTTCAAATATTTTTAAAGCTAATTTTTTATTAATCATAAATTATCTACTAGATCCAGATTTTTGGTCTGCATCCATTTTATCCTTCCATACTAATGCTTTCTTTTTAATTTCTTCAGCATTAGTTTTATCTCCAATTGCTAAACATAGTCTATGACGAGCCAAAAGGAATTTAATTGCATTTTGCATATCATCTAATCTTCTAGTTGACAATTCATACTTATCTCTATAACCAGAAGCAGAAGAATCTAATACTTTGCTAATTAATCTAATGTACAATACTGTTGTTTCATAATTTGGTGAATTTGGATCCAAATAATCTTTAGCAGCTTCTCTCATATTAATAAAATTCTTAGCAACAACAGCAAAACGACCTTTTAACTCAACAAAAGACCATTTCCATTTACTATTATCACCAAAAGCAATTTCAAGAAGATTTATTGATAACCCCAACTTTCTAATTAAATAAAATCTACTTGTAACATCTTTGTCAGCAATTTTTTCGTGATTTGCAGCTAATTCATTATATGAAATATCTATAAAATTAGTAACTAATTCTTCCAAATAAATAATGGCTTTATATAAAACTTTTCTAGCATCATTTAATGCATCATTATTTTTTACTTCTAGGATTTTTAATGAAAGACTATTTTGTGCCATATACAACGAAGCAACATAAATCATATCATCACACAACATTAACTTTTGAGCCGCTGCATTATCAGAACCACCGTTGATTGCATTCAAAACAGTTTTTTCTTTTCCAAGAGTAGCAGTAATTTTTGATTGATAAGGTTTTATTGCCTCAGCAAATTCCAATCTTGTCTGTTCGGATATTTTTGCCATTAATTTCCTCCGCTGTATTTTAAGAGCATAGCCCGTGCATGATCTAATGATTGCTGAGTATTTGCATCACCAGAAAGCATTCTTGCAATTTCTTCCACACGTTCTTCACCATCAATATTTCTAGCAACAGAAGAAGTTTTTCCAGAAACTACACCTTTTTCAATTTTAACTTGATTATCGGCATAAACAGCGATACTCGCTAGATGTGTAATACAAAATATCTGACGATTTTTAGCCAAATTTTTCATATGGCTTCCAACTGCAACAGCAATTTCTCCACCGATACCTGTATCAATTTCATCAAAAATCAAAGTTTGAACAGGATCAGTTTGTGCAAATATCGTTTTTAATGCAAGCATAATTCTTGATAATTCACCACCAGAAGCAACTTTTGCCAATGGTAACAATGCAGAACCTAAATTCGCACTTATAAGGAACTCAATATTATCCATTCCGTATAAGCCACATTTTTGTTCAATATCATTTCCAGGTTTTTCATTGATGCTAACAGCAAATCTTGCATCTTTCATTCCTAAATTTGCCAATAAAGATTCAACTTCGGAAGAAAGTTTTGAACCAACAGCTTTTCGTTTTTCTGATATAGTTTTAGCACTGATATAAACTTGTTTTTCCAAAGCAGAAATTTGTTGTTGCAAAATCTCTTTATTCTGATTTCCAGAGGATAATTGTTCCAGTTTTTTTTGAGCATCATCACAATAATCAATCACTTCTTGCAATGGAGCAGAAACTGAAGATGCGTATTTTTTCTTTAAGTTATAAATTAACGATAATCTTTCTTGAATTTCTGACAAATGTGCAGGATCAAACACAAGTTTCTGATTATAAGAATTAAACTCTTCCGAAATATCTGATAACTCATAAAAAACAGATTCTAATCTGGAATCTAAAGGCATCAAAGACTTATCTAAACTACTTGCGTTTTGACTATCTCTTCTAACTTTTTTTAACAAAGATATAACAGAAGCTTCAGAATTATCTAGTATAGAAAGAATTGAATCTACATCTGAGTACAATTTTTCATAAGAAGACAAACGATTTTCTTCTTCTTCAAGTTTTATATCTTCTTCTGGCTTTAATTTTGCCTCAGTAATTTCATTTACAGCAAAAGAAAGCATTTCAATTTGTCTTTCACGCTCAGCAACAGATGAACACAATTGTTCCAAAACTTTTCTTTTTTCTACTAATTCTGTATATAATTTTGAAAAATCTTGAACCTCTTTTTCAATTCCTGCACGGGCATCAAGAAATTTTCTGTGCTCAGAAACTTTCATTAATGATTGATGTTCATGTTGTCCGTGGATATCAATCAAAAAGGAAGAAAACTCCATCAATTCTGCTTTTGTTACAGGAACATTTTCTATCCAAGCACCAGACTTTCCATTGGCACGAATAAAGCGTCTTACTAAAACTCTATTATTTTCAGGTTGAATTCCATGTTCTTCTAACCAAACTAATGCAGGATTAGGAACAACCAAAGAATCTAATAAGAAAGTTCCACATACAGTTGCTTCTTCCGCACCAACACGGATTTGTGAAACATCAGATTTTCCACCTAATAAAAATGTGATTGCACCAATTAATATAGATTTACCTGCACCAGTTTCTCCAGATAAAACAGTAAACCCTTTTGAAAATTCAATTCGAACAGAATCAATAATTGCAAAATCTTTTATTGAAAGATCTTCAAGCATGAGGACCTCCTGACCAGTTTAGTTTAGAGCACAACGCGTCATAAAATTTTTCAGTTGTACATCCAACCAATTTTACTTTTTTTTCTATTTGTTTTATTTTTATTTTATAACCTTGCTTCAAATCATAAGGCTTTTGCCCATCAACTGTGATTATTACATCAGTTTCTCTTGAAGGAAGAATTGTAATTTCTATTTCTCCAGTAGGACTTAAAACTAATGGCCTGCTAGAAAGTGAAAAAGAATTTATTGGTGTTAATACTAACGCATCCAACTTGGAATCAATTATAGGTCCACCTGCAGAAGCTGAATATGCAGTAGAACCAGTTGAAGTAGAAACTATAATCCCATCAGCTTTAAAATCACCTAAAGAAGTTCCATTATATGCAATATTTAAGCAAATTGTTCTTGCTGCTGTTTTTGCACAAATAACAACATCATTTAATCCCAATGAAGAAAAACAAGAAGTATTATTTTCTACAGAAAAAACATCTGCACGCAACATACTTCGTTGCTCAATAGGAATTGCACCTTCTAAAAAATCATTTAAAAGTGATTCCCATTCATTCTGCTGAACACTTGCAATAAAACCAAATTCTCCAAAATTAACAGGAAAAATCGGAATCTCTAAATCTACACAACCTCTTGCTGCAAACAAAACAGTTCCATCACCACCTAAAGTAACTACAAAATCATATCCATAAAAAGGATTTTCAGATGAAAAACCATCAAAACAAAAGAACGAAGATTTTATTCCTTTTTTTGATAGATAATTGGCAATCAACTGTCCAGTAATATGAGATTCTTTTTTATGTGTATTAATAACAATCAAACAATTTTTCATTAATTTTCGATTTATTATGGCAATGTTCCAAGGACTTTTGCAATTTTTGCTGTCTGCGAATGAGACAATCTTGGATACAAAGGAAAAGAAGCACAACGCAAATATAAACTTTTTGCATGGATACAAGAAGTTGATAAATCTTCTTCTCTTAATGCAATAACAGAATTTTCAAAAGTTTGTCGTATTTCTATGTCCTTTTTTGCTGCATACTGTTTTACATCTTTAAAAGAACTTGTTAAAACCAAAGGAAAGCCACACATTGTAGAAGAATTGTCTTCTGTTTTATTTTCAGTTTCAGAAGAAGATTCTTGAACATTTTGACTTTTCTTCTGAGTTCTTATAAACATTTTATGTTTTCCAGATAAGCAAGTATGATGGAACAAATTGAAAATTTCTTTTCTAGCATTTTCATTACGAGTAAATTCTTTAATTTGAACCCATGCCAAAGAACAATTTATATCTGGCAATAATTCAACACTAGAAATATTATCAACAAATTTCTTTAATACAATCCATTCACGGCGTTTTGGTGCCATCAAAATTGCCCCACCACCAGAAGTCAATACATCTCGTTCTTCTAATCCCAAAATAGAAAAAACACCAAAGGAACCAGCCTTTTTATTTTCAACTAAAGCGCCTTCTTCATTGTATATTGCAACAGAAGCGCCTGCTGATTGAGAAATATCTTCAATCAAAGGAATTTCTAAATTACACAATTCTTGTAAATCAGGAAGAATACCATTTGTTTCATGTAACAAAAGCAATCGTCCACCATTGGAAATTCCTTCTTTTACAATATCAGTTGTAACAAGCCCTGTATTTTCATCTACATCCAAAACAAGGCTTTTATATCCCAAATCTTCAATGGCTTGAATATGCCATGCAGGAGCCAAAGCAGAAATCATTATTACTTGATCTTGCTCGAAATTCAAAGCACGCAAAGCATACTTTAAAGCAGAACAAGGACTTCTTAAAGCAACTGCTCCATCACAATTCAAAAAATCTTTTACTTGCTGAATTAATCTTGTATTTAATTCACCAGGACCAATTTTTTCATCAACCATGCAGGTTAAAACTGCATCCATTTCTTTTCTTCTAATTGTTGTACTGTAAGTTTGTATCATCACTATTGACTTTCTATAATTTTTTGTAGCTCTTTTGGATCAAAAAGCTTTCTAATGTTAAGCATTATTAGATAACCTTCTTCGTTTCTAATAACCCCTTTTATATATTCAGAACCAATGCCAGTCATCATCTGAGGAGGTTCTTGAATTTCTGATAATTGAACGGAAACAACTCTTGAAACACAATCGATAATTATTCCAATTTGTTTATTTTCAATATTTAAGATAATAAATCCTTTTTCAAAATCTGAATAAACTTCTGTTTCAGAATTTTTAATAGCAAATCTTTTATGCAAATCAATAATAGGAATAATTTCACCACGAAGATTTAATATACCAACTATATAATAAGGTGCATTCGGAATTGGACGAACATTTTGAATTTCAACAATTTCTTTTACATCCATGATATCAACACCATATAATTCATCACCTAATCTAAATGTAACCAACTGTATTTGAGATTCATCTGAAGCCATAAAATTCCTCCAAAAAAAAACAATATTTCAATATATATCATTTAAGAATACACCTAAAATTAAGGTTTTGCAACAAGATAATTATATATTACATATAAACTTAACTCACATTATAAATCGTTAATGCAAAAACTTTTTTTACTCCAACCCCCTTCAAAATTTCTGCACAACATTCCAAAGTTGCACCAGTAGTTTTTACATCATCAATTAAACAAACTTTTTCTGGAATAAAAGACAATTTATTTTTTATTACATATGAGTTTTTAATTTTTTCCAATCGTTGTTTTTTATCTAATTTCTTTTGCTCTTGGGAAGAAACTCGTTTAAGCATTTTTACCGCATTAAATTTGTATTTATATTTTAACAACTTAAAAATGTCATCCATTTGATCCCATCCAATTTCCTTTATTTTATTTGGACGAGGAGGAACGGGAACTATTACAAAATCATCACAATATTTTTTCAACGATTGTAATTTTTGTGCCAAAAGATAAGCAAAAAAATCAGAAAAAATTCGTTCACTTTGTTTTTTCCATCGAAACATTATTTCCACATTCCATAATTTATATGAAAACAATGAAAAAAATCTTTCAATATTTTTAAATGGATTTTCCGTTCTGCATCTTACGCAAATCTGCTTTTCCGAAATAAGTTTTTTACCACAGCAATTACAACTTACATCATCATTTAATTCCACACAAAAGAAAGTTGCAATACAATTTTTGCA
>JAEIGA010005603.1_pt1 | contig 19165 bp, 32 predicted proteins | sample 9270691 | NCBI WGS metagenome assembly JAEIGA01 (sample SAMN17057246, study PRJNA624740) | gut metagenome | biome: biome; isolation source: fecal sample | host: Bos grunniens | place: China: Xizang | collected 2019 | reverse complement strand
TTTTCACAAAGATATTTCATGGTCTCACGCATCGCTCTGCCGAGAACTTCATCGAAAGGCTTCTCAAATCCACGAGTAAAGGTGTGGAAAGCTTTGCCATCAATACGAATTGCTACTGGCATACGACGCACAAGACGAGTCTTCGGCACTTGCTCATAAAATTCTTTCATGCGCTTGCCGAGTTCGTCATTTACTGGCATTGGTCTTCCTCCTTATCCAATCCATGAAAAATTTCAATTCCATGTTCATATTTTAGTGGATATTGAATATTCATTAGGCGAATACAACTAAATGCAGATTTATCTGCACGATTGATTAAAGCTGCACATTGGGGATCGCAAGGCATCATATATTGCAAAGTATCCCCATTTGAATCAGTATGAGTTCTAATTCTATAAGGGCATTTAAGCTCCTTAATCAAATTTTCAAATCTTTGGTCACGATCTTGCTCATTAGATAGAATTAAATTACTCATACAAGCATCTCCGCAACGACCTGGCTAACAATCTTCATATCAGCCTTACCTTTGAAATAAGGAGTGATAAGTTTCATAATATTACCTCTGTTAGCTTTGGTTAGAGGCACCTCTCCATTAAGAATATCATTAATGGTACACTCAATCTCACCCTTATTAGTCATAAGCTGAGGAGCAAATTCCTTGACAATTGCCATTTCGGCAACATACTTATTCATTAAGTCAGTGCGATCAGCAGGACAAGTGTCAATCATCTCCTGAATAGTCTTCTGGTATTTAATCAGAACTTCATCAGTAAGCTGCTCCGTAATTTCGATGCGGCCCTTGGAGGTAATAGAAGCCTTCTGCACCGCATCAATCATTGCAGAAATGGCTTCTTTTCGAATTGCGTCTTTATTTTTCATAGCCTCAGTCTTTGCAGACTGCAAAATTTCGAGCTTCATAATTTGCTCCTTTCTTAAAATTCATTTACAATGGTAACCTTATTGCGGTCATCCCATTCGATATTAAAGATGGAGTCAGTAGTATAGATTCTCTCAACCAGGTCAAGATTGTTATACATCTCGCCCTCCACCATAGTCTTCTCTGCGTGAGTTACATAGAGGAAAATACGATTTGCGCCAGCGGCCTTAAGAGCCTTTGCGGCATGAAGGAAAGTGCCTCCACGAGAACAAATATCATCAATAATAAGAACATTCTTACCCTGAACCAGTTCGGCGTTCATAATATCCAAACCCAGAATCTTACCAGTTTCCCAGTCTCGCTTTTTAATACCAAAAGCATAAGGCATATTAGCCATATCAGAGTAACGCTTCATTGCGCCTTCATCAGGGAAAAATGCGACCAAGTCTGCCTGAGCATCCATTCTCTGCTGATGGTCATAGCCGCCTGCGATTTCGCAAGTAACTTTATAAATTGTATCATAAATAGTATCTTCAACATTCATCTGTCTTACTCGATCCAGAAGAGCCAGAGATACGTTAGAATGAGCGTCCATAACCCACACGGTCTTAAAATTCAGAGAATTAATAATTTCACAGAAATACTTGAGAGTAAAAACATCAGTTTCAGACTTTACTCTATCCATACGAGCATGAGGGATGTAGGGCAGATATAGCTCCATGCCAGGATAGTCATAGTGTTTGGCGATACAAATCAAAGTGAAAAGTTCAGCATCACTCTCATAAGCCCACTTAATAGCATAGATATGAGTATCGGGCAGGTTAATATGGAGTGTGCCATCGGGGAAAGAACCCTGTTCAATTTCAAATCTCTTATCGGTGTTGGTAGCATAGAGAGTAATCATACTTTATTTCACTCCTTAACAATAATCTGACAGGACTTCATAACTTCCAGTGCAGCGGCATGCTTTTCAGGAGTAACACCGGCGCAACAAGCAGCATCACAAGAAATGGGGGTAGAATTATAAAACTGAGCCTTAGTCATCAATGCATTAGAGATAACGCAAATATCAGTACAGAGACCGACAAATTCGATTTCATCCACACCCTCTTCATTGATATTCATATAAATATCTTCGAGAAAGCTCAAAAGTGCAGTAGAACCGAAAGTAGGCTTATCAATACATACGGGAGAATTGGCAAACAGCTCAGTCAGGCGAGGATCCAGCTCCCAGCCAGGAGTGCCCTTAATGCAATGTTCAACAGGCAGCTGCTTACCTTCAGCAGTCGTCAAATAATTTGTGTCGTGAGTATCACGAGTAAATACATACAAAGTATTCTCAGGCTCAGCCTTAATTTTTTCAACAAGGCGAGGAATCATAGCCTGAGCTTCAGAAGTGCCGAGAGAACCATCAATAAAATCCTTCTGACAATCAACAATAACCATAACCTTCATAAGAAAATCACCTTTCCTTTTACTTTATATATATTATATCATATTTTTAATAAAAAATCAATTATTCATTTTTATCTGCAAACAGTCGTAAAAACATAAATGAGAATGTTCCTGCGATAAAACCAATGATATAGGTAAAATTTTCAGGAGCAAATTCAGATCCAAGAGCACCTGCAAAAATTGTAAAAATCCAACAAATAAAGAAAAACCAACGATTCATATAAATCCTCCTTTTCTATATAAATATTATATCATAATTTTAATAAAAAATCAATTAAATATAATTAGGCCAAACACGATTCATTTGCTTGATGTCATTTTCATTAAAATAAGAAGAAAAAGTGTTTTTTTCAATCTTGAAGAAAGGAGAAGTTTTGTGCATGGCGAAAGTAAATTATGGTTGGTTAAAAACCTATAATAATGAATATTTTGCTCCTAAATCAATCTTGAGTTAGTTATATACAGATGATGGTATTGCTTTAAGCACCTATCTATTTAATAATTACAGCCCAAGAGCAAGTGTCGGCAATCTAAAGAATCCAGTTTATATGGATAATGGCGATCCAAAAGCTTGTGGAGATTTATTAGAAACCAGTATCACTGGTATTGCAACTGCTTTAGCAACAATTGGTGCTGATGATGCTATTGCTAATGTAAATAAAGGCGCAGCTGATGTTCCTGTTTATTTTGCAAACGGTGTTCCAGTTGCTTGTTCTGGTAAATTAGCTTTTAGCATTACTGGTAATGCAGATGGTACTGCAACTGCATTAACTTCTAAAAATATTGGTAGTGCTACTACCGCACCAGTTTTCTTTAATGCTAGTGGGCAACCATAGGTTTGTACTTCATTAAATATAAATACTTCCGGCTCAGCTGCTAAATTATCTGCAGCAGATAAAGGCTCTGCAGTAATACCAATTTATTTTAGTGGCGGCGTTCCTGTTCAATGTAATGCAACTTTAGAGGTTAGTATTACTGGCAACGCTGGGACAGCTACTAACGCTACTAATGCCACTAACGCTACTAATGCAACTAATGTTAATATTGCGGCGGATACATCTTCTAAATTATATGTCCTTGGCGCAACTACGACAGGAAATACTCGTATTTATCGAGAAAGCTCTGTTTATATGAGCGGGGATGTTTTATATGGTGCAGCTTGGAATGACTATGCAGAATATCGTAGACAAGAGCAGAAATTATTACCTGGTTTTTGTGTTAAATCAACTGATAACGGCATTTTAAATTATACAACAAAAAGACTTGAGCCTTGTGAAGGTGTTGTTTCCGACACATTCGGTTTTGCTATCGGTGAAACTGATGAGTGCAAAACTCCTTTAGCGGTTGCTGGACGAGTACTAGTATATACCGAAGAAGATAGAGAACATTTCCATTTTGGAGACGCTGTATGTGCCTCTGCAAATGGTAGAGTTAGTAAAATGACTCGTGAAGAAATTAAAGAATATCCAGATAGAATTATTGGTATTGTTTCTGAAATCCCTGATTATGAAACCTGGGGTGAGGGTAATGTTGCCGTTAATAATAGAATTTGGATAAAAGTTAAATAAGGAGGTTTTTTAACATGGCAATCCTGCAATTTTTAGCCGGTACTGATTTTGTTAATAAATCCTTAAGCTTTTAGCCAGGCACTATTTATCTTGATACTGCTACTGGAGAAATGTGGTTTGACGATCCTCAAGGAGTTATAACAAATCACTCAAAAATTATTGACCTTGATACTTTAATTTATGAGATTGAAGATGAGGTTGAATTTCCTTCTAGCAGCGGTTCTTCTTCTTCTGATACTGCAGTTTTAGGATACGGTATTTTAGGTATAATGAAACTTGGGCAGTCTTAATAAAGGAGGGAGGATATATGGCAAAAGTTCATAAGGGTTGGCTAAAAACCCGTAATGGAGAATATTTTTCTCCAAATACATTGTCAGACAACGTATATGCTCTTAATGGCAATAAGTATGACGATGTTGTTAAAGGCTACGTTCAAAATGCAAAAATTGAATTGGAAACCACTTAGATGGCAATTCAACAACAAATTATAGACTTATATGATAAGTTAAAGAATTTTGATGGATCCGATTCAGATGTTTTTTATGTAGTTGATAGTAATAATAATATTATTTTGCAAGTGGATCAAAATGGTTCACATAGCGTAGATTTTAAAAGTTTAAATTATAGTCTTGAAGAGCTGGGCAAATCTTTACATGGTTTTGAATAGAGTGTTGGATCAGTTAGAAATTATATTGATAATGCCACTAATACTTTATAGATAAATATAGATTAGCGTTTAAAGAATTTCGATGGCAGTGATAGCGATGTTCTTTATATTACTGACTCTAATGGTAATATTATTGCCTAGGTTGATGATACTGGAGTCCACAGTATTAATTTTACAACCTCTCAATATGATGTAAATAATATGCTATCTTCTTTAGATGCGCGTTTAATTAAAGAGATTTCTGATCGCGCAATTGGAGATAATGCTGTAAAAGAATATGTAGATAGCACTTCTTAGACAATTCTACAAAGTCTTACTCAAACTGATAATAAAGTTAATACTTTAATTGGTAGCGATTCAAATAAGTCTGTTCGCACTATTGCCAATGAAGAATTAGCTGCTCAATTATTATCTGGCAAAGCAGATGCTGATTTTAAAACTTTACAACAACTCGCTGCTTGGTTAGAAGACCATCCAGAAGATGTTGCAGCAATTAATCTTGCTATTCAAGTAATTCAAGGCTAGCTTGGCGGCTTTGAAAAAACCACTAATGCAGTTAAGAATTATATCGATAATGCTACAAATACATTACAACAAGATATGAATAACCGCCTTAAGAATTTTGATGGCAGTGATTCTGATACTTTATATATTGTAGACAAATTTGGCAATAAGATTGCTCAAGTTGATAGTGTTGGTGTTTCAAGTATTAATTTCATTACTAATGAATATAATATGAATAATGAGCTAAAATCTTTAGGAGAGCGCATTGTAGCAGAAACTAATGCTCGCGCAGCCTAGGACGAAGCTTATTATAAAAAGCATTAGGATGAATTAAATACTCATACTCTTTGGGACGCTCAAGAGCATGAGTCTTTATCTAATAGAATTAATACTAATGCAGATAATTTAAATTCAACAAATCAAACTTTAAATCAAAAGATTGATACTGTTAATAGCAATTTAGATGCTCGAATTCTTCAAGAGATAGCTGATCGTCAAGCTGGTGATGCGGCAAATATGGCTCACACAGATAATTCTGTAAATACATTAAAGACTGATGTTGATAATCGTTTAAAGAATTTTGATGGCAGTGATGCAAATACATTATATATTGTTGATAAAAATGGTTATAAAATTGCTTAGGTTGATGCTAATGGTATAACCAGTATTAATTTTATTAGCAATGATTATAATATGAATGTAGAGCTTAAATCTCTTGGGGAACGAATTGCGGCAGAAGCGGCTACTCGAGCATCGCAAGATGAAGTTTATTACAATAAACATAAAGACGAGTTGAATACTCATATCCTTTGGGACACTAATGAGCATACAACTTTACAAAATAATATCAATGCTAATACTCAATTAATTAATCAAGTTGATGAGAGATTAGATGAAAAAATTGATACAACAAATAATACTATTAATACTCGCATTGATAATGAAGTTTCAACTTTAAATAATTCTATTGGTGCTGCGGTTTAGCTCCATAAAGATGAGTTGAATACCCATCATGTCTGGGACGTCGAACAGCATACCACATTATAGAATAATATTAATGATAATAGACAATTTACTGTTGATGCAAGATAGGAATTGTTAGATAAAATTAAATTTTATGACAATGAAGGTATTGATGGTTCTGATACTTTATATATTGTCGATGGAAATGGCTATAAATTAGCACAATTTGATGTAAATGGTTTAAAAACTACTTATGTCGAAGCGACTGATTTTACTGCAGGCAATGGATTTAAATTTTCTGGAGCTATGTTCTATAATCTCCAAGGATTCATTACCACTTTCCCTGATGGTATATAATATAAAATAAAGATAAAGGAGAGAAATTTAAATGCGTTTAACTTTATCTCTGGCCGATTTTAGCGGCACAGGTAAAAACATTGGAACCTTGAATTCTTGGTTCATTTCTAAAAATACTCCAAGCGGCATAACTTGGGTTTCTGAAGCAAGCAGCGTCGAAAAAGGCGACCCATTAAACATGGTTGCTGAAATTGATACTGCTAATTATGAATTAACAAACATTTCTGTTACTATGGGTGCAACCACTCAAACTGGTGTGGGTTCTAGTGGCGGTATTACAATTTCTAACTCTGGATCTCAATATACTATTGCGATTAATACTGTAACTGCAAATGTTAGTGTTAATATTACTACAAAAAATGTGGCTACTGGATTGCCAGATAGTGGCGGAAGTGGCGGAACAGTTCCAACAACTTATACATTTACCGTTAATCCAACTCCTTCTACCGCAACAGTTACTTTAAGTGCTTCTGGATATACTACTGTATCTGGCACTGGCAGTAAGAGCATCAATGTTGCTGCTGGAACAGCTGTTTCTTGGACAGTTAGTGCAAGTGGATATACTTCTCAAAATGGTACTCAAATCGTTACAAGTTCAAGTAATAAGAGTGTTGCTTTAGCAGCATCTGACGGAAGTTCAACTACTGGTACAACATGGTATATTGCTACTCTTGACGAACTTGCTTCCACTGGAAAAGATCTTACTACGGGTACTGATATGACGAGTGCTACTAGTTATGTCCCATGGGCATTTAGCGATAACATTAATAGTAAAGTAGTTGGAAAAACTATTAATGCTATTGAAATTGTTCCTAATAAAGAAGGCACCTTCCATGTTGGTAAATATAATTCTAATACTAATACATATACCAGTATGGCAAGTATTACAATTGCGGCAGCTGATGTTAAAACTAGAAAAGTATATCAATTTGCAGAGTATACTATTTCTTCTGGAGAGTATTTCACATTTAATGAAAACGGAGATGCAGGTATTACTGCTTATTTCTTAAAAGCAAATGTTGATACAAGTAAAGTCACATGCTGTACTAAAATGTATTCAAACTGTGAAACTTCAATGTCTGATTTTAATCATGAATTAGCTGTTCTTATGAATGTCGGTTATATCGGTTCTGGTGGCTCTAATTCTGGCTCTGGCAGCGGTTCTGGTAGTGGTTCTACCGGCTCAACAACTTGGTTTATTGACTCTTTGAAGGGATTGCAAGATTCTGGAAATGATATTGCTGCAAATAGAGTTAAATTACAAGGCGGCGCATCAAGTTACGCTTGGGCTTTTAATGAATTAAATGCAAACTTGGAAGGACAAACTATTAATACTATCGAAATGATGCCTTCTGGCGCAGGAACTTTCTATGTAGGTGTATTTGATCCAAGTACAAACACAGTAACTGATACTCGTACATTTACTATTGCAGCAGATGACGTTAATACTGTAAAAACTTACACCTTTACAGATTTAACAATTCCATCTGGTAAATATTTCGTTTGGAACTGCTCTGGAGCTGACGGCGAAGGTACTGGCTATTATATCTTACAAGCTAAATTAGATCCTCTTGCTGTTAAAACATCTAAATGGTATCAAGCAAAATCTACCGGCTTGGCAGCATTTAGCAATTACGTATTAGCATTTGTAGCAAATATCGGATATACTGCTTAATATAGGAGGTTATTCAACATGGCTTATTATACTAAATAGAATTTTGTTGATTTTGGAAACCCTCTTACAGCGGCACAACTTATCAATATGGAAAATGCCATTGTTAGTAAATGGTATGGGAAAAAAATTAGCGTTTTAGGCGACTCCATTTTATATGGAGTCGGCCTAAACGATAGAGTGGCAGAAAATATTACCACTCATTTAGCGAATTGGACCGGCGCCAATGTTACCAACTATGGTATTAGCGGAACAAAAGTTAGTGGTTCTGCGAGCAATTCTTTCTGGAATAGATTTCCTGATGTTTCTAAAGATGCTGATTTAACTATTGTTTTTGGTGGCACAAACGATTACTGGCATAAAGGTACTGCTGTTGGTGACTTAGATTCAACTGATACAAATACTTTTTGTGGTGCTATTAATAATATTATTAATTATCATTGTAACAATAATGGGGCAAAAGAGCTTCTATTTGTTTTTCCATCTAGTCAAGCTTATCAAGGTGCAAGCTGTGAAACTGATTATGGTTATGGTCCCTTTAGTGGATTTAGAGACGCAATGAAAAGTATTTGTGCAAAAAGAGGAATTCCATTCTTGGATTTGTATGCCGAGGGCGGTATGGATATTACAAATAATACCACTCATAAAACATTATTTACCACAGATGGTGTTCATGCAAAACCAGCGGGGCATTTAAGAATTGCTCAAAGAATGTTCTCAAAAATAGAATATGGAATGTAATAAAAAAGGAAGTTAGATTTTTAATCTAACTTCCTTTTTTTTATTTTACAATACTTTTTGTAATAATAGGTTCATCCACATAGCAGCTCAATGCGCAAGCCACTTTCACAGACTCAGCAGGAGAATGGCCTAGGTATAGAGCTGCAGTTGCATAATACTGACCAGCGCCAATAGCGAAATAATCTTTTACTTCACCAATATATGCACCACTACAGTAAAATACCTTTCCCTTATGGGCAATAATATACTGATTTTCAATCTTTTTGTCTACACCAAATTCACGAGCTTTCCACTCGGCGAACTCATACATCCACTTAGTAAGTTCTCTATCATTCATTGCTAAGGGAGTATGATTTTCGGCAAATAGCGCCATATGGATACCTTCATGAGCAAAACCAGAAGTACCAATGAGCATACCATTTACTTCAAAAATCTTACCGCGCCCAACAGGAGTCTTGTCCGCCTCTCCATGTACGATAATGGAGTCGGCAGACATAATAATCTCTTTATCGTAAATCTTTACTGCAACAACACTCATTAATTTTCTCCTTTTGGATAAATAAAAGGCTCCATAGGAGAGCCGCAAAAATAACAATGTCTAATTTCTTTTGTATCAATTTCCGTTCCGTCTGGTCCGCAGAAGGGTATAATTCTTCCACAGATGGTACAATTAGGCGTTTTCTTTTCCCGCAACCATAAATACTTTGCCATTTAATTGCTCCTTGCATTTGGGGCATTCTTCTGGCTTTAAACCGAATTTTTGGCCCATAAAAAATGTATATCCACAGCTGGGGCATGTAAAATCATACCCCAGCTCCCAAGCATCAGTTAGAATCCATAGCTTCTTCTTCGAGTCCATCAGCTTCCTCCATATCAGGCGCTTCAGCTTCAACCTTTACAATACCTTCAAGAGCCTTGAAGTACCAGTTCTTATGTTTGTAAGCACAAAACTTAGGCTTATTAAGGATACGAATAACGACACCCTCACGAATATGAGTTTTACCGATAGGATCAGGTCCATCATAGAATCTTTCTGCAACATTCTTAATCCACTCGCCAGGCTCAATAGTGGGATCTGTTGCACTCGCAGGATGATCAGGGATAGTCCCCTTCCAGAAGACAGGCACGGTTTTTACACCCATCTGCTCACAACGATAACGCATAAAGTCAGGAGTGTATTCAACTACATTACCATCCTCATTGGTCATAGTCATACGATATACATAGATATCAGACTGAGGCTTGTTATCTTCCAACTTTGTATTGAAAGGATGAGGCTCGCATCCATAACTGAAAGTAGTAGTCTGACCATACTGCTTTACAAATTCTTTGTCATTGAGTTTCTTGTTACCGCATTCAGCCATGATTGGGACGCCAGTGTCTGTGAATCCAACAACCTCATAGTAGACGGTTTCGCCCTTCCAGAGCTTTCCGCGGAATAGCTCGGAGTGGGGCATGCGGAAAGCGTTACTGCCATAGTAGCCGCCATCCTCTCCGTTGATAACTGTTCTGCGAGTGCCTGTAACGATGTCGTAAGTGTAGATAGGCTCGCCATCGCGTCTGAACAGCTTATCCCAAATTGTGCGACGATATCCGCTAAATACAGGAAGGAATCCAGTTCGCTGACTGGTTCCATGCATTTTGAGGGTGATTTCTACTTCATCACCACTTCTGAAAGCTCCGAGGTTGTAAGCTAGCTGCTCGGTATCTGCGTGCTCAACAAACAGGGGGGCAATAGGGACTCGCTTCTTGCGAGTTCTGTTGCCATCAGTAGGTCTGCCTACTCGCTTAGATCCTCGAGGGATATACTTGGTACAGATATCATGTCCATTGACTACATCAATAGTATCTCCAATCTTTAGATGCGCCGCAGCGCCATCTTCAAAACAGTAATCCAGACAAGAGAGGGGGAGAAATAGACCATCACTCTTTTCACCACGCAACTTGATTGCAGTTACATTTCTCTTATCAGGATCCATATAGCCACCACCAGGAATGGAATGACCATTTTCATCACGCAGACGAAGTAGATTATTTGCCTGGCAAAATTCAGTACTGAGCTGACCGTCGGTAGGAAAATACACGCCAGTCATTCCAGGAGTATAACCATTTCGGCTTACAGCGACAGTGTTGCCGAAACATTCGCCGAGATATAGATTGTCGCCATTGGGATGGTTTCTTAGATTTTTAATTTGACAAACAAATCCAGTATAACTCATTTTGTATCATCCTCCAATTCTGTAATAATAATTGCCGGCAGCTCGGCAAGCTTTTTTCTTAAAGCGGACGGCTTAGGTCCACAAATATCATCTTCAGGAATTAAAGCCAATACATCTTCATATCGGACATAAACCCCTGCATTAGAATTAGTTATTTCCTTCTGCGGCATTCTCTTCCTCCTTGACTCGACCCCACTTATAATTACAATAAGAGGAGTTCTTGCGAATAGCCTTCATAATATTTGTCATAATACGATCACGATGGATAAGTTCAGGCTCCTTTGCGCGCATTACATCAGTAATCAGCCAGTCAATGGCGTCATCGCAAGTGGCAAAATTACGAATTTTGCCATTCTTTCCACCATGGACATGCTTACACCAGAAAGTGCCAGAAGGCATCTTAACCATATGATTTGCCATTGCTGCGTTAAAATCCTTATTCAGAGGATGGCAAGGTAGAGGTTCATGAGTCTGCATATGCTCATATACCTTCTGGAGCATCATAGCATCTTCAAGAGGATTATGCTTCTGTTCGGTTTCTGCTGCCTGAACATAATTAAAAGCATGAACCAACTTAATAGTTCCATGGAAGAAGCGCTTAGTTTCACCAGAACAGTCTTCAATCTTCGCCATTAAGATTGCGGCAACGGTAAAGGCGTGCTCGTTGGTGATAGCAGGCAGAGTATGTTTAACGAACTTATCATCATCGCCATAAGAAATAAAGCGACAATTCATAATGTTGGACTCCTGTTCCATTACCCAACAATCAAATTGGATGAGAGCTTCATTAATTGTAGGAGCTGTTTCCAAATCTTCAGCTGAAATATGTGTCAGCTGACTAACATAGGGAGAGATAGAACTAAACTGGGGCTTAACCAGAGAGTGAAAAGTAGCACCATTCTCTGCACAAGCACCAATAGCAATAATTTCATTCTCAGGCTGAGTAGCCTCAAAGTCAATATAAAATTTCATATTACCAGCTCCTTAAAAAATTTCTTTCCAACCATTACGGCGAATAATAGCTCTCATATTTTGAACACCAACGGGATTTTGGCTATGAATTCTGATGGGATAATTGCGGCCGGTCTCTTCAAGCCAGTCAAGGAGCTTGATATAATCTCCACCCCAAGAAGCATAGTCTCCAGCGTCGTGATCAATATCAATTAACTCAACAGGTTGATGTTGGCGCTCTTTAAATTCAATCACCAGTTTTGCTGTGTTAACACTTTTAATCAGTGCATATCCCTCTGGTGCGGGTCGAATATCATCAATCCAGAGTTTAATTCCGCTGCTCATATTTATCACTTCCTTAATTTATATATATATTATATCATATTTTTTATAAAAAATCAAAAAAATAAAAAAATGGGAAGTAAAGTAACAAACTTTACTTCCCATATGAATTAAGTTAACAAATATTTTTCTATTTGTGCATCTGTTAACGCAATATTATAGATTTGGCAATCATTTAAGATACCTTTTTTATAAAATATAATCAGTACCAATTAAATGAATGTCTTTAAAATCATCTAAATTTTGACTGATAGTATAGCTAATTAAAGCTTTAATTTCTTCTGCTAATTTAACATATCCCAATGCAGTAGGATGCCATATATTATAAGCTTGATGCATAGTTAAATTAGAAAAAGTATTTAAATCAAGTAAATAAATATCACTTGAAGCGTCCGCAATTGCAACAATTTTTTCATTTAATGCTTTATAATTTGCATTATAATTTGAAGCGTAACTAGGAATAATTGTAGCAATAAAAATTTTAATACCCTTATTGTTATCTCTTAATTTAGTTACAATATTATTAATATTGGTTTCAAAAGTTGAAACTACGTCGGTAATTGAAGCGCCCTCTTCCATATTGCCAATATCATTAATTCCTAAATGTATAATAGCAAAATCAAAGCCTGAATAATCTAAAGAAGAACCTTGAGGTTCTCTCCAAAACCATTCATTATTTACCCAGTCTCCCCAGTTGGTTGTGCTATTTAAACTAGTCTCATACCAAGTTCCAGAAGTTGTTCCAGCGATACCGGCATTAACAATATCAATACCAGTAAGACGTTTTAAAATAGCGGGATAAGACATGCCAGCTTTATTCATTGTGCCTTCAGAATGGTCTAAAGTGCCTTCTGTTACACTATCTCCAATGCAAATACCTCTGCAAAATGCAAGAATTTCATTTCCTTTGTAGTCTACAGGAGAAGAGGATTCATTACTATTAGTTCCATTTGAGGTGGCAGTAAAAGTATAGGATGCGCAATATTCATTGCCGCCCCATGTTCTAGTTTCATATCCATAAATACCCGTTTTATCAAAAGTAATCCATTCGAGCCAACCGCCAAAAGAAACGATATAACTACCTGGTTTTGTACAAATACATAAAGCAGATACTGGGTCAGTATAATATCCAATTGGCTCTAAAATTTGAATAAAACCATTTTGCTGCGCCTCAGCGATCATAGACCCTTCATACATAGATAGAGAACGGGTTAAATGCTCTTCAGTAACTTCAAAATTTACATTTAAAATTGAATTTGTTGCATTTACCACAGAGATATGAGAGCCGACGACATTAATTGTACCTTCTGGAATATCTCCAAGTCGGACATACATTTTATGACCAGATCCATTTAAAACCCATTCATTGCTATTCATATCTCCATCATAAGTGTAAGTATATTCTGTAGTAATAGTGGTTGATTCAGCGGAACCAGATTCAATTCCTAAATTTTCTTTAATTTGATTTTTTTGTGCTTCTGTTAAAGTTTGAGGGGTAGTTAGAATAACCTCATCTTTTAATTCTTGTACATTTTGTTTTACATAGTCTTCAGAAGCAAATCTTTTAATGACTCCCATTACTCAATAACCTCCTCTGCGCTCAATATTCCATCATCGTCAATAGTTAATTTAAACTTTTTGACGCTGCCCGGTGTTGAAGATTTTAAAATAACTGCATTACATTCAAGTTCATCAGGTAATATTTTAATAACTTCAAGCGTAAAAGTATTATCGTTATTGATTTTTAAACTATGGACTTGATCGTTTAAATACCCTGCACGGAATTCGATAAAAGAATTATCATCTGCCACATAAGTCAAAGACAATTTAATTGTTCCGTAAGCAGAAGCATAAACCACTTTACCATTATTTATAGCAGCTGTAATTTGATCGAATGTATGAGAAATTACGCTTCCATCAGGACAATCGACAATAACTACGTCCGACTCTGTTGGAATATTAGCAATTGCCTCATCAACATAAGTTTTATCCGCTTTTGTTACAATAGCATTATTTAATACTTCAACAACCTCTTCATTCTCTTGAAGCGCTGTTGCGAGTTCGCCAAGAGTGTCTAAAGTTTCTGGAGCTGAACCAATTAAATTTGCAATGCTTTCATCCACATAGCTTTTATCAGCTTTATTAGAAATTTCACTTAAACGTCGATCTTCTACATAGTTAGTAGTGATTAACTCAATAGTAATATTTTTACTTGCAGCTAATTCAAAATCAGCTGGACTTAACAAATTATAGGTGTAAGGAGAAACTGAAATTGTTATTGCTTTAGTATTTGCCGCGGATGAAATAATAAATTTAATGGATTCATAATTAATTGGTGACCATGATATATTTAAATTAACTGAAAGATTTTTTATAAACAAATTTCTTAAAGAAGAACATTGTCCAAAAGCGTCTCTCCAGCTTCCAGATTTTGCACCAAAATTAGTAACATTTATAGCATCAAAAGTACCAGCGTTTTCAATAGCTGTAGACTGATACATTAAACCTCTACAATCTTTTGGTAATGTAATATTAAAATCGGGATCATCATGTCCAAAAATACCAATTGTTCTAGCACCATAATAGCTGAATACCTATGTTGCCCAAGTTGCTTTTGCAAAGCTGTCTCTATATGCCTTATTTCCCCAGTTAGGGTCACTATTTACGTTAAAGGCAAGATAGAAGGCTTTGAATGTATTATCTGGAATATTTGAATAGCATAAAGGTAATTGAGAAGTATAATATAATGTATAGTTTGTTCTTTTAGAAACATCACTTACATATGGGTTATCACTCCAGAAAATACAGTTTACATACTAAGCATATTGTACTTGATATGCTCCTTGATTACCTTGACTCCATTTGGAATAAAATTCTACATCATTCATATCAAATAAAATATTTGAGAATTGCTTAACACCTTCAAGCCAAGGGTAGTATGTTCCCAAAGCTCCTGGGAATCCGTTTAATGCCAAAATAGAATTATTTGATGTTGGAATAATTTCCCATGTGTCAGTTTCTAAAAACTTAATTTCAACATTTGAGTTTGCAGGATATGTTTTAGAGACGCCATTGACAACAACCACTACATCTTCAATACAATAAAATCTTAATACCAAATCTGAGTTTAAGTTTTCAAATAAAGTTCTAATTTGGTCTTCGGATACGAAATTAGAATCATTCTCTAATTGGCTTGTTAATGAAGGAATCTCAGTTTTATCTGCTTTTGTTTCATCAATTGCGTTTAATACTGCAATCAAAGTTTCATTGTTTGGATAATCTCCTAAAGAAAGCTGAGACCAAAGATATTGGACACCAGCTTGGTCTAGAAATTTCTTTTCATCAGCCATATTAATTATCCTTTCTTAAAATATTATATAACAAAAATAAGGGAAAGGGAATAATATCCCTTTCCCTTATAAAATCTTTTAATTAAGCTTGAACAACAGCGTTAATAGCTGCTAAAATTTCAGCCTCACTTAAAGCCTGAATCTTAGCAACTTCAGTGTCAGTATAAGCCTTAGCATCAGCAAGAGCAGTAGCAGCAGCGCCAGCAGCTTCAAACTTAGAATGATCAACTGCTTCAAGAACCTTAACACGAGTGTCCATAGCAGTATTCAAACCATCAGCATGAGCTTTAGCAGCGGTCTCAGCGGCAGCAGCAGCACCCTTAACGTCATAAGTCTCAGCGAGCTTCAAAGCAGTAATCTTAGCATCAATAGCAGAACCAACCTGCTCAGCATTCTGGAAGCCAGCATCTTCAAGAGCCTTAACGCGATCAGCAAGACTATTCAAATCTGCAGCAAGAGCAAACTTATCTAAATCTTCGGCGGCAATAGCTTCAGCAATCTGAGTAGCAACAGCCTTATCACCAACTAAACCCTGAAGAGCAGCAATGTCATTTGCCATATCGGCAGCACCAGTGGTGTCATTAAGGATCCAATCAGCAATTTCCTTTAAGGTGTCAAAATCAGCATTAGCGCCAGCAACAATTTCAGCGACCTTAGCAGCGGCAGCGGCATTGGCAGTGTTAGCGACAGAACCTGCAGTTTCAGCGTCACCATTTAATACTTCAATAGCAGCAGCATTAGCTTTAATAGCAGTATCGTTAGCGGTGATTAAGCCACGAATTTCGCTATCATCATAAGTGCCAGCTTCGAGAGCTTCAATTGCCTTTTCAGCAGCATCCAAACGAGTGCCATGAGCTAAGATATCAGCAGCATTATCGGCAGCCTTAGCATCAACTTTTGCGACCTCTTCAGCAATACGAGTCCATAAAGTGCTTACGCCACCTTGGTCTAAAAACTTTTTAATATCAGCCATTTTAATTCTTCCTTTCTTTATTTACAAATCTCAAGGATTTCTTCCTTGCTCAAAGCAATTAAGTCTTCTTTGGAATAATATTGATCTAAAACTGTATCTTCTAATTTTGGAATAGCAGATACGTTAGTATCAAGAGTTCCAACAAACCAATTACCGTTTTCTCCAATATAAGGAGTTTCACCTTGAAGACTTTTTAACCATTCTTGTTCTGTGCCTTCAAATCCATTGTCTAAAGCAATTTCATATGCAGATTTACCTTTTTCAAAACCTTCAATATTTTCAACTGATTGTTTTACATAGGCTTTTAAAAGAGCGTATAAAGTAAAATCCATTTTATAACTTCACCCACTCTTTCTTACTATTAAGCATAAAAATCTCTGCAGTAGAAATTACAATAGCTACACTCCCCATAGAGCAAGAAGGAAGGTCTTTAAGATCTTCAGGAGTATCACAAACAAACTCTTTAACGCCGTATGAAATATCTCCATCGCTTGATGTAATTTTATACATTTTATAACCCTCCTTTGTATAATTAATTTCCTCTATCATTATTAAAAAATTAAATAAGATTTTTTTACAGCTTTTGGCCGAAGGATATAAAAAAAGAGGAAATCTTTCGATTTCCTCTAATTATTAAAATTCTGTACTTGGATATTCACAAATATGCTCCGCGGCAATATGTTCAAAAGTCCAGTCTGCAGTAGGATCAAAACGCTTCTTATCTCTCCAAGCTCGAATATAATCTCGGCAAGAATCTCCATACCAAGACCAGTTATCTACACCTCCAGATACAAGAGCATGAAATTCATGCAATTCAGCAAGCATATCCAAAAGCTCGCCTTCCGGCACACATCTATATTTCTTCATTCCACAGACCTCGCATAACACATAATTACAGGCCAGATGGTCTCTACAAGGCCGGGATACGCGCATTCGGCAGATAAAGTCTCGATCTTTCTTTTCTCCACTTCTGGAACATAAATAGGAAGATTTCGTTCAGCCTTATATTCTCCAACTTGCTTTACATATCCAATACGCTTTTCAAGCAACTTTAACAATTCTGCGTCTGTTTCTTGAATAGCAATTCTCAATTCATCTAAATTCATACAATACCTCCAAAGATAAATCCAAACACAGTAACCAGCACAATTGAAATAATTGTAACAATACCGCCATACTTTAGCATATCTTTAGAATCACAGTATTCAGAACCAGCAGCCAATGCTACATGAGCGATAGAAGGAGGTGTCGCATATGCCATAGAAGCACCAATGCCAATTAGAATGGTAGATAGTACTGGAGAAATAACCCCTGTGGCAATTACAATTGGTGTAAGCAAATTATAAGCTACAGTTGTAGTTACAATATTAGACATAAGATTTGTCATAATAATAGCAAAAGCAACAATAGCAAAAATTAAACCAATTGTATTAGGAGTGCCGAGCATATTACCCATTGCGGCGCCAATAGCATCAGTAATACCAAGCTCTGCGGCAGTTAGCCACTTACCAACAGCGAGAGTGGCAGAACAAAGAATAATCGCCGTCCAGGGCACACCATTCTTAATAGCATCATTAAAGTTAAAAATACCAAATAGACACAGTACAATAACACCAAGCATAGGAGGAATTGTAGTAGTCCAAGTTTTAAGAATGGGGATCCAAGTGGGGAATAGACCAGAAATCATCCACATCGCTACAACGATTAAAAACACAATAAGAGCGACAATTTCATTTCGAGAAATCTTTGCGGTGTTTTCAGATGCTTCAATATGAATGTTGCCGATTTTATTCCTGAAGCCCAACCACAATACTGCGAAAGTAGCTGCCGCGGCAAGTAATCCAGAAGGCACGCCAATCACCATATAGTCAATCCAATTAATCACTTCGCCAGTAGCAGATTCATAAAAACCAATTGCCATAAGAGGGAATGTATGAGCGATAGGGGTCATGGCACAAGAGATTGAGGTCATAATTGCTGTACCAATCATCAACATCCGCGCATAATCATTACCCTTATTTAGATTATTAATACTATAAATTTCTTTAGCAAGAGCAAAGAAAAGAACAAAAAGAACTGTGGGAGAAATAAAACTACCAATTACAAGAATTGATACAAAATACATTGCGGCAAATGCCCACGGAGATTTCTTTGCTATTGGAGTATTAACAAACCAAAGAGCCACTCTACGAAGCAAACCTGTCGTAGAGAGAGCGTATGTCAAAGCGCAACTAAAAATTAAAAATGCGATAGTATTATTACCGAGCGAGTTTGCCATTACCGTACTAATTGTTACTCCGCTGAGTTGAGTAAGTGAAAATAATACAAGTAAACTTGGCCAGCCAACATCAACAGTTAGCCAAAGTGTAATGGCACCAAGAAAGATGCCAACCATAGTTACAGCGTCGGGTGTTAGTCCAAGAGGCAAATTCAATAGAGAAAAGCCAAACAAGAAAAAACATCCGATAAGAAAACCAATAGATTTCTTAATAGACATTTTATTCCTCCTTAATTTCCCATATAATA
>JAEIGA010005602.1_pt1 | contig 19166 bp, 16 predicted proteins | sample 9270691 | NCBI WGS metagenome assembly JAEIGA01 (sample SAMN17057246, study PRJNA624740) | gut metagenome | biome: biome; isolation source: fecal sample | host: Bos grunniens | place: China: Xizang | collected 2019 | reverse complement strand
CCGTGCTTGTCCTTTGCTCTCTAATTTGAACGTATATTAAGAAACATCGACACGATAATTAAAATAAAAGACTTATGAAAAAGAATATATTATTTTCGGCTGCGTTGATGTTTTTAAGCCTTGCATCTTCAGCGCAAACAACAATAACATTTGACAGCGATGATTATAAATCCATAACTGTTTATGATAAATGGGAAGAGAGTCCATTCCGTACGGGAGTACTCAGCGGAAATGCTGCGGTAACCGAAAATCCCGATGTATCGGTGGACGAAGTAATTGGTATGGCTCCAAACTCCACAGGCAATGTATTGGCCTTGCAACGTAGCCGTTTCGGTAGCAACACCTTCGGTGTCAGGATAAATCTTAAGGAACCTATCCGTATGACAAAACAGTTGCAGTATATCCACGTTATGACATATCTCAAGGATAAACCTGCTGATAGCCGTTTTATGGTCATCGGTTTGGGTAAACGTATTGAGGATAGCTGGAACTGGCAAACAGGCGAAGAGGAGCAGTTCTGGGCAGTTACCAATACCGAACTTGCTCCCAAGGACGGTTGGCAGGATGTAGTGGTAAGTTTCAAGGGCTTCTCATATTCAAAGGAAGAGAATGCCAACAGCGGTATCGATATCTACTCATTGGTTCTCGTTCCCGATGTACGCTCGCCACACGCCGACAAGGCTGACTGGGTTGCTTATTTCGATGAGATTGTAATTGATAACAATCCTGACAAACGTTTCTCTACCGACAAGTATGCTCTTACATATGACAAGGATGCGACAACTACACGCAATGACCGTTCTCTCAACAGTGTCGGTCTCGTTTCTTCAGGTGTGACCTATACTTCGACAGCAACCAGCGGAAAGGTCTATACCGACAACACTACTGTAAGTGTATTCTCAGCTAAGGCTGGTACTCAGGTGCAGCCTACATTCAACTACTCTGGTTCTTGGATGAGTGCTTATGTATATGTTGACTGGAACAATAACGGTAAATTTGAGTACACTATAAATGACAATGGTACACCGGCTGCCGGTAGCGAAATCGTAAGCTATAACGCAGTGATGATTGGCAACACTTGGTACAAGAGCGATGGTACAACAACGGCTAATGGTAATACAATTGGAAGTGGCGTGCCTTCATTTACTATCCCTGCAGATACTCCTGCCGGTCTCTACCGTATGCGCTACAAGGTTGACTGGAACAGCATTGACCCTGCCGGAAGCAATACAATTATTCCTGACGGTGGTGGATATGTTGACCTGATGCTTGATGTACATGGTGACAAGGTAAGTGTGAGTGCTTCTCAGCTCAATGGTGACATTGTGTTGGCATCGGATGAGAGTGCATTGCAGGGTTACTTAACCAATTATGCCGAGCCTTTGACTGTCAAGGATATTCCTGCTCCTGGCTTCATTCAGAACGGTTTTGACCTCAAGTATGGTTATAACGTCAATGCAATAGAGCAACTTGATGAGAACGGTAACCCTAATTGGATATTGGTCAATGTTCCGCAGAATGCGATTGCTGCAGATGGTACATACACCATTCCGGCCAAGTATATCCGCGGTAGCCAGGTGAGCATCAAGGGTGATATGCAGCAGGCTTATGCATACACCTTGAGTGTAACAGGTGCCGATGGTGAAGGTGGTGTAGTGTATGCCGGTAAGGAATATAAATCGGGCGAGACAATTTACGTAAGCCAGTTCTTTACTGTCGAAGATGTAGTTGCAATCAATGTTGATGGTTATACAGCCAAAATATCGTTGGATGCTCAAAGCAACACAATCAATGTTGAATATAATAAGATAGAAGAGTATCGTCAGATAAACTCGCTCAGCGAACTGAACAACAATGCTGCCTATCATATCAAGGCAAAGACTGGTGAGGGATATCTTGCATGGAACACGACAATTTCTGATACATATCTCAGCTTGCGAGGCATGACAAACTCATCTTACAACAACTTGCCATCTAACCAGGCAGTTGTGGATATTTACAAGTCTCCAGTGGACCCTTTTGATATGACCGTTGTATGGCAGATTATCCAGGAGGACGGGAAATACTATCTGTTTCAGCCTGCAAAGCAGGAGTATGTTACCCGTGTAGACAGAGATTATAAGTTTACTGCCGAAAAGGTGGCTTTGGATAACATTCGCGACAATGGTGACGGTACTTTCAGTTTCCACGCAGGTGGTAACTACAGCGAGAGTTCTACATTTTTTGCCTGTATTGTTACTAACGAGGCTTTGACAGCTGTGCGCAACTGGACATGGGACGACCACGGTTCGGTAATGTGTATTGTCGAGAATCCCAATATAAAATTTGGCGGATCAACCGGTGTGGAAAGTGTGGTTGTTGAAAAAGATAATGCACCTAAAACAATATACAATCTGCACGGTCAGAAACTCGATAGACTTCCTGCAACCGGTATCGTTATAATTGACGGACGTAAATATGTGATCAAATAATCCTTTACAGGTTACTATGAAACTTATGGTACAGCCGGTTCCGGCTGTACCTTTTTTTATGCAAATTATTTGACAAAAATATACAAAGAACACCGTCTTGTGACGGATGCCTTTGGCGATGCTGTTTTATGCTCGTTGTAAAACATTGAAGAAATCTTCATGTTTAACTCGCGCAATCACAACATTCTCACATTGACTTTAGTCCTTTCGGGCGTCGACCGCTGGTTCGTTCGATATGACACAAATGCGAAATTTTATATTTTGGGTCAACTGCTATATTGTTTCTTAAATAAAATAGAGAGTCGTTCAAGAACGGCTCTCTATAGAGTTTTTTAAAAAGGTAATAGTTGTTTATTTGACTTCCACTTCTATCATCACCGGGAATGCGTAACTACGGTCATTGCGCTTTGCAAGTGACTTGTGCAACGTAGCTATGGTTCGCTGAACCTTTTTGTTAAAGAGCTTCTTTCCGTTGCAAACAACTTTGACTTTTTTGTCAAGGTCGAGCATTCTGTCATTGATATATATTGTCAGTTTTGAATAGTCGCACTGCTCAATATTTATGGTATTTCCGTCGATGCTTGCAACAACACATTTACCATGGACAAGTTCATCGGCAGGAGCTTCAAGCCAGTAGAAATTTTCACGCAACACAACCTCCTGACGCCAAACAACCTTTTTGGGGTAAGGGTTACGGCGATACTGCGACATCCACTCAAGTGCAAGAGTATCTACCCTGTCCATCCAGTGTCCCTTATCGGGTACGATATTGGACTGATGAATATATTTCCCGGGGTTTGCATTGCTCAAAGAGTCCATTACAACAGCCTTCTCCTTTGCAAGGATATTACGGTCGTAATAGTGATCGTGTTCACCCATCCATATCATATATGGGAGGTTTATAAGGTTCACCTGCGAAGTCTCACCGGGATGTCCTGCCATCATCGATGCAGCAGCCCACTTGTCGGCCATACGCGGAGCAAGACGCCACACGCCATCACCACCGGCTGAATAACCCATAAGATAAACCTTGTTGGGATTCACACCCTCATATACCACGCAGGCAGCAATCAAATCTTCAAGCAACTCGTCGAGTCCTTTGCGATGCCATAAGTCCGATGTGTTCCATGGTGCACGTGGTGCAATGTAAACACCCTCTTTAGGTTCATAAAGGTATATCTGATTAACCCACTGTTCGTCATTGACCTCTTTTGGGCAGTGTCCGCCACCATGCATGGAGATATAGAGGCTACGGCCATCCTTGGGCATCAGACCGAAAGTGCGGACAGCACAAGAAAGTTTTATGGAATCGTGAGAAATAGTCATATTTCCCCATGTCCTGTAGAGACGTTTGGCAGTCTCTTTCATCCATAAAGAATCGACGATTTCTGCAGCACGCTCACACTCAACTTTATCCAATGCTGCCACTGCAAATTCTTGTTCTACCAACTCGCCTGAGGGGTTTTTCGCCCACTTCTCAAAATCGACTACCTGTGCCCCAACTATTGAGGGCATCAAAAACATGAGCAACAATGCCCACAAAGCATTTTTTCTGTTTTTCATAAATCAAATCATAATCAGGCTTTTGTGGATTCCGAATAACTTTTGCTAAATGGAATAGTTGTAGCCATATATAGTGTGTAAAAATAAAACGACCCGCACATTTGAGCATTATTAAGAGGCTTGGCGGGTTCTAGTGTTGCAAATGTAACATAAAAAAAACGTTTGCAATAGTAATCCTCTAAAAAATGTCAAAATATATAACTTTTTTGTTTTAGTTTATGAATATAGCTAAGATTGAAGGCGTAGGAATCTCAACTGTTATGAGATTAAAGAAAGAGTTTTGTGAGTAAACAAATCCCCAGGACTACCTAATTATACAGGCGGTTCTGGGGAATTTGTTTTATGCTTTCCAAAGTGCCTCCATCTCCCATCCAATAGGGAAACCAAGGGCTTTTAAGTCTATTTCTGGGAATTTAACAAACAACCATTGTAGATATCATTGTTTGGAGAAACGATATTCAAGAAATATTTGATTATGCAAATGTTGAAATAAACTCGTAATGGATCTGTTGGCAAGGTTATCCATGGGTTGCTTATTCTGTTGGGGATTGCAGCACGAATAGAATTCTGCTTATTCCAAACTCTGGCATGATGGCAACATGAATTTCTTGTTAGAGTTACTATGGTAAGCCACGATTCAAATGGATCTACCTGTAAACCAAAATTCTGAGAGATACATTTCTTAATCTTCTTGCTCTTTATATTGTTATAAATATTGGTTATGACACCAAAAGGCAGAATTTCAGAAAGCATCCAAGCTGGAGGATATGGATTAGAGTATGTCTCTTTAAAATGAACAATGAAATCTTCCTTAGACCTACGAAGTTCCGCATCTATCAAATGGAGAGTTTTGGTGTATTTTGCGTTGTCCGTAAAATAGGAAGCATCAGTCATCCAAAATGGATCACCAGTCATTTCGCTACAGATATTTACGATAGAACTACGCTCTGCAACTTCTATTTTTTCAATTTCATTAAACAGAAGCAAACGTAATTTCTTATCGAAACGATACAGCATCATCACCTTGTCAAAAAGAGGCATTGGCTTTATATTTATGTTCTTCTTTGGGCAAGCATAAGAATGGGAATATATATGCAGATAAGCGATAGTAGCCGATATGCTTCAAATAGTGCTCAGCTTTACTTTCATTAGGTATTGCTAATCCTCTTGATTGGAGTAACGAAATAAGGGTATGTGGATCAGAATAGCCTTTGACAAATGGGATAGTCTTGGTCATAAGGGTATAAAAATAAAACGACCCGCACATTTGAGCATCGTTGAGAGGCTTGGCGGGTTCTAGTGCTACAAAGATAATGCGAAAAAGAATAATATGCAATATTGAAATAGAAGAATTTATTCTTTTTTACAAATTTGTGTACTTAAACAGTTTTATCATTTTCAAGCGAATTCAGTATAATAGCTGCATCGCGTTTTACTTCAGTAAGGTTTATCACATAAGTGCCAATATTACCATCGGGAAAGAACTTATCATCTACAGCATATTTAATCTCAAACATTACATCTATGTCAATATCGCAATGCATTGATCCGCACTTTGGATTCATAATTTGCCATTGTAGCAAAAGCAGATACTGTTCGTCTGATAATCTTACTCGCATTGAGTGTATGATTGGCGGTGTATGAAAGTCATCACCAAAAATTGCGACCTCTATTTCATAGGTTCTGAATTCAAATTTATTACCTGCAAACTCTTCTAATTCAACAGTGTGTTTTTTGTTTTCAAAGTATTGCAGAGAAAGTTTTGAACATAAAAATCTATCCATAATCTATTCTGTTTATCAAATTCAACAATAGTGTTAATACCCATTTATTCAACCTAAAGTTTGGTGGGAGAAAGCTTTACAAAGTGTTGATGTTTTACTGTGACTTCCACTTCAAAATCATTCATTCTCAAGATATCAGGAATGGAGTACGGTTTATGGTCATTCAAATCATGTATGGCATGGCATATACAAATACCTTTAAGTTTGTCGTACGCTGGCATACTCTTTGAATACCATGTCACTCCGTCGTTCAATTCATCTATCACCCTCAACTCCTTGCTACTCATAGTTTGATGGTAATCGCGAGGCGGGAGGTTGCAAGAACAAAATTCTATCTCTTCCAACCCTAAGTATCCTTGAGACAAAAGAGTATCAATAACAGAAAATATAGAACAGAAATCGCTGCCATAGTAATCATCATTTGACACTGGTTGAACACTACGTTCCTCGTTAAAAGAATGTTTAAGCGTTCCAACGACCTCTATATCATCATCAAAATCCCTATCATAGGTCATTGAAGCCATATTGCGATACAACGTTTCTGTTTGAGCATACATCTTTGGTGTCAGATTGAGCAAACACTCGTTCAGTATTTTTATACACTCAATTTCCTCCGGAGTCGCAACAAACATATCGTCAAGCAAATATTTGCGTTCAAAAATCAGTTTCTTGACCAGTTCACAATTATCTTGTGAATTACACCATTTTGCACTTCGCGTTATGGATATTATCTGTTGCTCTATCAGTCTCAGTTGCTCACGTAAATATTTATAATCTTTCTCCATTTCTCTATCAGACACTCTCGTTTACTCTACGATATAAAAGTTTCTACACTTTATTATACCTGTTACGAATAAGAATGTTACAAGAAAAATTATTTATTTTCAAAAGAAACAATAGCTCCCAATGACATATAACATATAATTCGGGCACGGATAGAACTGCCTTTGCGTTTGAGAGCCGCTTCATACAAGCTGATTTGACCGCTATATTTACTTGCAGAAAAATTGCTGTCTTTGTCAGTAATATCAGACACGGCACCCTGATAGGTTTTATAGTCCACGAGAACATCACCTTGGGCTGTACTATACACCAAATCTATCTCACCGTTTATCGTCTGTCCTTTGTCATTTACAAAACTAAAAGGCAATTCTTTGTATATTCCAATAGGTTCGCCATATGTGTCCTTCATCCAGCTCATGAATTTATTGATTGAGGTGGCTACATTTTTCGCATCTACCAGAACACCATATTTTGCAGATAAATCTTCAAACAATTTTTCCTCGCCATTCCACAAACACATGACGTGGTGGATAAAGTTTCCAATTGTATTATCTTTAGCATCTACAGCACGAATCTGCATACGCTCTGCAAAGTTTGCAATCAGTTTCGTATTGTATATATCAATTGCCGATTCAACCTTGCTTGGAGATACAAATTTATTCTCAAAGGTTGAACGTTCTTTTGGTTGTTTCAAGACATCGAATTCCACCTTCTCATTGGCTGAAAGTTCTGTTTCATCTGGTGCAATATAGTTATGTACAGAATGGTTCCATTCAGAACCACTCCATAAAATTTTCGTTGCGTTGGAATGAGAATCAACGGGTTCACAACCTATTGAAGTCAGCCATTTATCACCGTTCTTAGTTCCATAGGTCGCAAGAATAAGTTGCTCCTTTGGACGTGTCATACCTACATACATCAAACGCTTTGCCTCATCAATTGCAGCATGCTTAATATCCTTAAAAAACTCATTATCCTCAAATCTATCCATTATGTTCTTGCTTAAATCTTTCAAAGCACCGGGAACAAGTCGTAAAAAGGTTTTTTCAGTTGTGTTATAAGTCAAGATTCCAAAGAATGTCTTTTGGGAGTCTCCCGGTTCATCGTTTAATGAGCAAAGAATAACACAGGGCCATTCCAATCCCTTCGACTTATGATAAGTCATTACGGATACACCATTCTCGTCACCGGGACACGATATTGGATGAGACTTAAGATACTCAACAAATCCAACAAGAGTGCTACTCAAACCAAGGTTGCTACACATTCCTTCGTATGACGTAGCCTTAGTTTGTAAAGTCGAGCAGTAGTTATATGCAGGTATCTTTGGAACTATGCGTTTGAGCAAATCACAGAGATTAAGTTCCACGATGATTGTCTCAACAGCAGCACTTACACTCTGATTACTGATAGCACGACGAATTTTTGAAAATCGCTTTATGATATCCAAATCTTTTAGCCAACCTTTCTTTTCTGTATCTTCTGATAGATAACGCAATTTGTCAGAGAGTATCTTTGAGGTTGTATACCCTTCTTCGACGCAATGGGCTATTATCGCTTTTGAGAGTTCATTATCCTCCCTCGCAGCAAATGAAACTATGGCATTGATAAAAGAAGATACACTATCAACAGTAGAGTTGTTCCCATTCTCTTTTTCGTCGATTTTGGTATTAAATGCTATTCCGCGTTTTCTTAATATTTTAGCACAAGCATCAACACTTTTGTTGTTTCTATATAGTATCGCAATTTCATTAGCTTTATAACCACTTTCAAGAAGTCGTTCCACTTCGTCTACCCAAGCATTTGGAGAATCTTTTTTATTTGGAATAATAGCAAATTTCCCTTCTTTATTTTTTTTACCCTCTATTACATGAATATGTCTTAATTCACGTTCTCTCGGAGCCGAAGGATCTTGTTCTGTACGACAGGGAATGCCGAGCTTAATATATTCATCATCAATCTGCCCTTTGAAAACCTTCTCGCAGAACACATTGTTTATGAGACTTACTATAGTCTCGTTAGAACGCCAGCAATGTTTCAAGCAATCAAGTTTATTACCTTCTTTTCCTTGCTCTACTTCGTCAATAACGGACTTAATAAGCTTCGTATTTGTGCCTCTAAAACCATAAATAGCCTGCTTAATGTCACCAACCCAAATACTCTGTGTCATAAGTTCCGACAAACGGACGAATGACTGAACCTGCAAAGGTGAGCAATCCTGAAACTCATCAACAAACGCAACATTATAACGGCTCTTAATGTCGGATACAACCTCATTTTTATCAAGTAGCTCTTTGAATTTTAACAACAAATCACTGTAGTCCAGCAAGCAACGCTCCTGCTTGAAAATTTCATATTCCTTTTTCCACTGAATCGCAAGACGAAATATTGTGTCAATGTAGTTATCTACAAGAATCCTTACCTGATTAGAGGCTGGAACTTTTAATAAAAGAGCATCAAAAAATTCTACATCATTAGCAAAATCTTGGCTTACATATTTGGGCAATTTTTCATTTTGTGAAGAATACTTTGATAATATTGACATCATTTTGCTTATTGGAAGAGTACCAATATTATCATTATATTTCTCTAAATCTTTAATTGAATCATATAATTCTTTTCTTGTTGCTTCTTTGTCTTTTTTTGCGTGATCTATAATCTTTTCAAAAATATGTTTAAGACGAGAACAGATATCTTTTACAATATCATTAGTGATATCAAAACCATTCCACTGTAAAACATCGCATAATAGTTTCTTGCTCTCTTCTTTAGCCTTTTCAAGGTCTGTCTCACTAATACATAACTCTGCAGTTTTATCAATGATATTCTTAAGCTCTTTTTTCCAAAAATCTGAATCAACTACAGTTTTCCCATCTTCAGTTATTGTTGGATTTAAAGATTTGCATACATTATCAAAAAGTTGCAAATCCTCTTCTGTAGGCAATGAAGACAATGACTGAGAGATGTAAAAGCTACTATCTTCGTCAGGCATAATGGATACATTTGCACTGATGCCCAACAGATACCAATAGCGGGAAACAAGTTGATAGGCTATAGAGTGAATAGTACCAATAGCCGCATTGTCGATATTCATTGCAGCTTCATATAAGCTATCAGCATAAAGTTTGGAACGAACCTTCTCGCGAAGTTCTTTTGCAGCAGCTTCGGTATAGGTCGTAAGAATAATCTTTTCTGCTCGACACTCGCCCTCTTTAATCATTTGGGCTATTTTCTGTGTAATGGTATATGTCTTGCCACTGCCGGCACCAGCACTTACAAATGTGGTATTCTTCATATTATTTCAAATTCTTATAACCTTTGTCAAATCTATCCTCACTATATTTTTCATTGTAAACAGACAATGGAAACAATGCACGTTCAGTTGTATGCTCTGCATATTCTCCCGTACCCACCGGTTCGCCCTCAACTCGCTCAATCCTTCCGGCATTGAGTTGCTCCCAACGGAAACGATAGCTATCTGCAGCTTCGTTCATAATATTCACATCTTTTCGGTCTGCATTGACGCAGATTGTCTCAACACTTTTAAAACTGTCTGCTGTTATGATGTTTACATCGGGTAATAATATATATGCAACACGCACGGGGACTCTTTCACCAAACTTCTGCTTAGCCAAATATCTATACACCTCCAACTGCAAGGCTGTGTTTTCTTCAACTTCGGTTTTACGGCTCTTACTATTGCTATATTTAAAGTCGAAGATAACCTTACCCCCATTCTTGTCGCTGAGTAGCATATCGGCTCGTGACTCTAGTTTTACCTCTTCACCGGCTTCTTTCCAATGAGCCGACTCAAATTCAAACTCGCAACCATCAACCGACAAATCGTTTGTCGTGATTATGCCTGCCAGTTTATCCAAAGCCTCTTTCATCTTGATTCTCAAACGGCGTAATTCTATACCATTTTCAGGTAACAAAAGCAACAACCCTTTTTCATTTACAGCCTCGTTAAAGATGTTCTTATACTCAGCCTGATAGTATTTTATTGCTTCTTCAATACTTCTATCGGTAAAGACCCTTTCTATAATCAAATGGGCTACATTACCAAGAGTTTTATTAAGGTCTTCGGCTGACGGTAGCAAATTATCTTTAATCTTCGCACACTTCTCACAGACATATGTGAAAGGGTGGTGTATAAGCTGGCTTAAACTAGAGTAGCTTTCAGCCTGTTTTACCTCGTCGTCTTCGCGTTCGTGACGTTCCTTTAGTTCAATACCGTCTTCTAATTGCAGTAATATAGGATTCTTATTCTCGTTGTTTACATTATAATCCTTCGCAATATAATCTTCTGATATTTCTACTGTTTCGGCAATGCTCTTGAGCCCGCCATTGATACGTTCATTGAGTTGCAGCACCAAGGGATGTCGCATAACCTTTTCGCCATTATTCTTTTCTGCTTCAATGATTGTCAGTCGCTTTGTACTAAGTAAAATACGAAGCATTTCCATTTGATGTATCAACGTATGTTGCTCACGCTTATAGAGCATAGCACCAGCTCTTTCAACCTCCGCGTACTCCTCATTATTAAGCATATCGAATGAGTATGCAACAGCTCCACAATCTTCGGCAGGAAACCAGACAACACTGTCTGCAACATTGTGAATGTCTCCCATAGAAGCAATGGTTGTAAGGCTGTTTAATTCTGCAACATACTGACAATAGGTGCCTGGTTGCGTTATATTCCTGCACCATAATTGCAAATCTAGGAATTTTAATTCAGCCGGTGCTTTCTCAAGCATCTTGAGAAGCGAGGTACAATAGCTTTTTATAGAAGATAATTGCTCTTTAACTATATCATCGTATGAAAAATCCTTCATCGCAAGGAGTTTAGTCACCCACTTACACAAGTTTTCGTTGAATATCTTTACAGTTACTACAGCGACTGTATCACTTTGAGGAATCGGTAAGAAAGTACTCAAACGCTTTTCAATCTTCTTGCGTTCTTGTTCATCCTTGCTATTCAAATATTCCTTAATAGCTTCATTCCACTCTATATTATTCACACCACCGGAGTTTATGACGGCATTGCTTAACTTGTGTCTTAAACCCCAATCAATAGGACTTATAGGCATATTCAGCCACTCTATAATACGATGTATATTGAGCGGATATTCAAACAGGCCATTGCCCAATATAAACAGTTGGACAATCTGTGGAGATGCTGAGATCAAAGAAGAACCAACAGCCGGTTTACCCAGCAAACGCAGAGTATTATCAAAACGCTTTGGCTTTGAACAATAGTAAACATCTGTGTCATCAACAGGCTTTGTAGCAACATACCGCAATACATCATCGTCTGTTGGGAATTTGATATACTTAAATGTATCATCATCCTTGTCAAGAGAAATATTATCTTTAGAGCCACTTAATATCGCTTTCTGAATCTTTCCCAAATTACCTTGAGCAACCGATGTTTCTATTGGGCGATACTCAACCTTTACCCCTTTCGTTACCTGTATGTCAAGTATATGTGCAATGTGTGGTTTTATATGCTCTTTTGAACATGTAACAACTACATCAAAATCCTCGGGAAGTATTCGTTTCTGTGACGCGGTCTCTATAAGCTGATACCAATAATCCGCCTCACCTTTTGGCATATCAGCAGGCTCAACATCCCGAAGAAGCGATAACTTAATGCTATTACCGGCAAGAGCCTTTACATTACATCCAACCCCAACAAGTGCATCTCGCCAGCCAAGAAGCGTACGACTCATACCGGCAGAGTCAATTTTGTACGAATTATAAAATATTGAATCACTTGATATTTTCTGCTGAATATTGGCATGGTAGTGTGCAATACGCTCTTCTGTTGCAGTTGGTATATATGGAATACCGGCGTAGAACAATAATCTTTGTAACAGTTGAACATCGCCACAGTAGATATTGCCAAATTCTGCATTATCTGTACTTTTACGGTATGGCGTAGCCGAATATGCTGGGTTGTAATAGATTGTCATAATATTTTCAATGTGTTATATTTGCGAATGTATAAATTAAATAAAAAAAGGCAAAACATCTTAAATCTTATTTTCAAAGACTATGCAACTTCACTGTAATCGCGTCCGAAGAACTCCGTGTACATAGCCTTAATCTCTTTATTTTCGAGAAGTCGTTTACGTCCACGTGACATATTAGTCCTCAACGCACCATACTCCATTCCGACGAGTTTCTGTATTTCGCTCAAGGTATAACCTTGTGATTGAAGCATTATAGCACGTCCCATTTTATCACCAAGTTTACCAAACTCTCTGTTTATGAGTTCAATCCTTTCATTAGACACCAAATTATAATCGGCTTGGTAACTTGCAGACGATTCCTCGTAAGAAAGTTCAGGCTCATAAAAGTCTCCGTTTTTATCAATGAATTTTAGTTCTGTATGGAGACTTCTCCATCGACCTTCTGATGTCATATATGAACAAGCACAGTTCTTTGCTATTGTATAAAACCATGACGAATTCGAAACGGTCTCATCATATTCATTCCAATACCTTGTAACTCTTTCTAATGTTTGAGAAACAACCTCTTCTATATCATAATTGTCATGAATATAGCTATTTTTATTGAAGGTTGAAATTATAGCATAACGTACTACCGAAACAATGTGTTTGAATTCTGTTGAGGTGATTTTTTTGTTGCCCATGGTCTTTTTTCTTTAAGTTATTACCAATGAGCAACAAAAATATAGCAAAAAAATTGGATAAACCAGCAGAGTTTGGTTTTATTATTTGTTAAAATATGTAAACAATAGGGCTGTTCGCATTTATAGCTCTTCTTTTTTAACCTAATGTTGCCTCACATCATCTTCTACCAGGCTTTTGCGATTATTCTCCTTCTTTAGAATCTCCATCACTTGCTGAAGTGTGTAAGACTGATAACGTGATTTTGCATCATCGTATCTCTGGTTTATCTTTACGAATGTTGACCAATGCTCGTGGAATTGATGGAGTTCCACGCTTTCCAACTTACCGTCGGCACGTACTGCAGTGCAACCGTTTGAGCCGGTACAAGGACTTCCAGCAAGCCAACAAACAAGTCTTTGTACACCATCATTGCTATCAGTGCGTGTTTGTTCAAACTTCATCCACCATTCAATATACACCCCAAGAGTGCGATTCTTCATTCCTATAAAGTTGTTTTTAAGAGGTATCGGGCATAGGAACATACGACTATCAGATAGTATGCGTTCACTGTTTTCAAACAACAAGAAGGCATTCTCCTCAAATAATTTTCGCATATCCTTGTCATCCATCACACAACACGCCTCTTCACTAGTCACAACTGGCCAACACTCTATTTCTCTACCATCAAGCAATACTATCTTCTCGTTTTGCATACTTTTTTCTTTTTATTCGTTTTTTGTTTGCGTTAAACCTTTCCTTGTATTAAAGCAGTATCCTATTCCGCTTTATTGATAATCTTGCCAATGAGTCTAATCGTCGATGAGGTGATGCGATGTACGCCTTTGGGGTCAATAGATACATTGTAACCTGCATCTGAAACTACTTGCTGTGCAATAAGTGAGGCTTCATCACCCAATAACTCATCGTGGGCGGAGAAAATCGCATAATTCTCTTTGCCAAGGAATGGTGTGTGGTTGGCTATGTAGTTCTCATATTCGAGACACATATCTTCAGTGAGTTCAAATACCTGTTTCCTATCCAAGCGTTCACAAAAGTATTCGTGTTCTCCCAGGCCAATCGTATGTCTTACACAATCGGCAATAGATAGAGCCGGATTGCATATAACCTTTATGGTCTCTGGTGCATTTGCATAAAGTGTGGTCAAACCACCCATTGATGTTCCAACTATAAGCATAGGGTGGTGCATCTGTATCATTCTATCAAGCATTGCTACATTACTCTCTATACACTCTCCAAAATCTGTTGTTATCCATCTATATTGTTTGAATTTGCGGGCAAGAGAATTAAATGTTGTGCCTGCTGCACCCGAAGCTAATCCGTGTACATATATTGCAACAGGGCTATCATCTATCGGGTCGGGCGACACTATAGGAAAATTTTGCGTGTTCTTATTCATACCATTATCTGTTATTTATCATTTTTACCATCTTTCTAAAGATGAAATTTCTCTCGTTTCAGTGTGCGGATACTTTAGTCCCCATACAGGTATCCCCTTTGCTTTTGCAATCTCAACCATATGACGAGTTCCATTCGACTTGCCGTCCCAAAACACTACAAGATGCGTTGCAACAGACAACATATCCTCATTACGCAAGAAACCTGCAATACGGTGGAATGATTTCCAATTGGCAGGGAACAGAATCTTCGTTAATTCACGCTCGTCTGCATAGCGAATAGCCAAAGTATCTGCACCGTCAGCCATTCCGGATACAATCTTAATATCTCTATCAGCAAATTCAGGTGAGTCCCAGAAAAGTTTATCAAGTTCATGACACATCAGGTCATAATCCAAGAAACCACGACTACCGGCTACTATAACACGATAACTATTCAGATAATTTTCCCTATAAAGTTCCATCATTATAGACTTTGTCGTTTGTGTTTTCTTTTCTTTATCCATATACCTATGTGTATTTATTTAGGATAATCTCGGTACTTTTTATTATATACCGCTATAATTTGTGATTGTTACAGAGATGGAAGTTTTTTTGAATTCTGTAACAGAAAATCAATTATGTGGTTTTTGAATGGAAATTAGACAAAGCTTTATTTTCGTTTGTCTGCGATTTAGAAACATCCTTAACCCTGATTATTCAAGAAAATAGTATAGTTTGCTTCATCTTCACGGCAGACTTCAATATTCAATCCGACTCGTTCTGCGACAAATTCATGGTCGTGTTCGCACACCCAAGAATAGTATTCATCCATATCATATTTCACATCATCAGCAGCATCAGCATCATCCTCATCGTCTTCGCAATCATCACAATCCTCTTCATCATCCTGACACTCGTTCTCATCCACATCGATCCAACTTTTGCCAAAACAATCAAAATCACTTTCTTCCTCAAGTATCGTTGGTGTGTAGATTCCACTGCTTATATCTTTCTCGATAGCTTCAGATAAAGACTCTTGCAGAAATTCATTATATGCTTCATATAACCAATACTCCTCTACCATATAATAAAATTTCTCCTCAAGTTGCTTATGTAGCGACTGTAATGTTGTTTCTCCTTTTTTAATAGTCTTCACAACCGATGCACAAGATATTTTGTCAGTTCCCAAATTCCGAAGAGCGTTCAATTCTTCGTCATTGACTTCAATATCAATCACATCGTTGCTCGCATGGCTTATACCATCACAACTCAAACCATACTCTAATTTTACATTAAGTCTTGCCATACCATTTTTTTTCGTATAAAACAAATATACCTGTTTTCTTATATACCATTATCATTAATCATTGTTACAAGGCAACAAGTTCTTTAAAACAGTTTTAACGACACTCCTTCAATATTGATATAAACTCAAAAGCGTCATCAGGCAAGGTGTATTCCAATTTACCAATCTCACGCAGTTCCATGAGCAGGCGGCCAAGCAGATTTGGGCCGGTGAAGTTGTCACCGTCGGGTTTCACTCCCCACGCGTCGGGCTTTTTCTTGCGCCAGGTCGTCTGGTCCTCCACAATGAAACGGCCGTGGCTCTCATGGAGTTTTTCACGGAAAGCGGAACATTGCTCATACTTCTTCTGCAAGCAGAACTTCATTGCATCGACAATCATTGAGCCCCAATCCTCACGACGAAATTCCTTTTCATAGCTCTTCGCGGTCTTCTTTATCTCGTAGCAGCGCTTGCCTTTGCTGGTAACTCCCTTCATGATATTGGAAACGACTGCCGGGTCTTTGAATTTCATCATCTGGAACAGGTGTTCACAGCTTTTGAACACCACTCCATCGATCTCTATAGGCGTCTTGGCAAAGTTGCAGAAGATACCCCATTCCCCCTTGAGCTTGTGAATGGTTACACACTGCGACTTTGGATAGGTCTTATACCCATAATACCCGGGATAGAACTCCTTTATGAAAGGTGCGATACTGTAGAAACTCATACTGTCACCTCCTTCCCTGAACCCGGGATGAGTTCGTTCTTGGCATTGACTTCAACCTGTTCAATCTTCAATATTCTTATATTATTCACATTAAACACAGTGCGATTTGTTTCGCCATCAGGTTTTGTCTGCGCCTTTGGCCACACATAATAGTCCACATCAATGCTGTTGAAAAGGGTTGAAGCAGCATCCTCAGCCTTGTAATTGGCCTTGTCAGTCATCTTCTTCACCGTGTTACGCTGGCCGGTCAACAGGTTGCCAAGATATTTGCGGAACAGTTTACCGACCGCCTTCACCTCATCAGGAATAGTCTCGCCTATAGCCTTTTCCACTTTCTCGACAATTGCGGCATTCACAGGCCTGAGCGAAAAGATATGTTTGTCGGGCTTGATATCAGGTATCTCCACCGTATATACATAGAATTTATCCAGTCCGTTGTTCTTGCCGGCCTTAGCTGCATAAAGAGCAGCTGTTGCGTAGCTCGATGTCAAATATACGCCTTGACCGAACTTTGACTTGCCCTCGCCTTCACCTAGATGTGAAAGGCAAAACTCCTTGAAAAGACGACAGGTTCCGTGATAGAATATTTCCATAATATATTACTTTATGGTTTATTCTGTGCATCAATCATCCCTTTACTACCCATGTAAGAGACTGAACGTGATGCTGTACTGCAAGAAATCTCCAGGCACTCGCGAACAGAGTCCACGGTCATCTGAGCGACAGAGAGCATGTTCTTTTCGCAAAGGCAGGCAATGAACTGGCTTGTTGTCCAATCGCCGGCACCCTCCCAATCCACGACATTGTCATTGGGCACGGAGGCAATCTTCACCCATCCCTGTCCGCAGAGATTGAACTCTAGTCCCTCGGCACCCATGGTGCGTATAAATAGTTTGTCGGGGTTTGGGGCAACGAAATCAAGGTCACTCACCTTCTCGTGGCTGAACTTAACAATGTCGCTCATCTCAACGGCCTTAAGGAACTTCGCTTTGTCGGCATCACTCTCTGATTCAAAGTAAACCAATGTTCCTTTATTGCGCAGTTCGGCTGCCAGATAACGCAAGCCGGCCTCGGCGGCATCAAAGAAGAAAACATCGGGGGTAAAGTCAAGCTTTTCAATAAATGCCGGAGCCTCATCGCGAACGCGCAGGAAGTGGAGTCTTGGGAAACGGCTACCCGGAGATGTGGCGCGGAACGACACCGTGTGCTCGCCCGTCATCTTGTCGCGTTTGTGAGTACAGCGCAGGAGTGTCGTCCCGCCTGCAGCACTATTCTCCACAAAACGGACATCTGCGCCATAGCGTTGCAGATCTTCTTTAATCTGCAGGCCTTGTTCAGACTGGTCAAAGTGTGCGACAGGGAATGTCTGTACCCCGAGATACGGAAGTATGGCAGCCACATTTCCGCAGGTATTACCCACACTCTCAACGACAACGGTTTCGGTAAACTTGTTGGCCTTACCAACAACAAAGCCATTGGGGTAGTCCCTGGTTACAATGGAATCAAGTGCAAAGTTTCCACTTAACAAGCAGGTCTTTTTCATAATTATTCGTTTTTAAGACCTTGTTCAGCCTTTATTTCTATTTGAAGTTCTTTGTACACATCGTAGATGTTCAAGTGTAAGTTCTCTTGTTTAAGCTTCTTGGCACAAAGCCAGCTACCACCCTTAAATGCCACTGCTGGACACTTCTCATCCGGAATATACAAGAACAGTTCTTGCTTTGCTGCATCCCACACGAGTGCTTCTTTATCTAAAAAACGTGAGTACAAGTCTGATGCAGAACGAGCACTTCTTAACGAAAGTATTTTTACTCCATCTGGCGTTTTACCATAGCTATTGCTATCCCAAATACCAGGCATACTTGATGCATATCCCTCCTCATTGTATTCAGGTGTCTTAAACGCATCTTCAAGACGTTCATCATTCAAAGCTTCAGGAAGTTTTGGCTCTACAGAAGAATTGATTTTATCTGCCAACATTTTCTTAATTGTATCAATATCCATAATTAAAGAATTTATTTATCACGTCCTTTAGTCGTGAGCATGTTCATTATCCCAACCATAGTATCAATTCTGTATGTAATTTATGCTTTGGATTGCTTACAACTATTGTCAAAATCATTCAAATATACATTTATTTCTATTTATGCTATTATGGCAGTTCTGAAATTTTATGATATATACGCTCCATACATCCAAACCAACGCATCCATTGTCTTGGATTATAATTCAACTTTAAGGTTGTTTCATTCATATATACCTTTTTATTAACCTCAATCATTATTGATTTGTAATTAACATCAGTCTTTGGCGTGATTGAATTTAAGAATGGCTCGTTTACTGCAACTGAATAACAACTCTTTGCAAACTCGTTTATAATAATATCAACTATATCCTTGTCATAAGAGAAATCATTATTAAAGCCGATACAAATATCACAATTATGCAATTTACTTGTAAATGAATGGCAGTCAATTATAACATCATTTTCTTTTATATCCTTAACCAATTCGTTATG
>JAEIGA010005601.1_pt1 | contig 19170 bp, 12 predicted proteins | sample 9270691 | NCBI WGS metagenome assembly JAEIGA01 (sample SAMN17057246, study PRJNA624740) | gut metagenome | biome: biome; isolation source: fecal sample | host: Bos grunniens | place: China: Xizang | collected 2019 | reverse complement strand
ATCCTTGAGTGCACAGAGCAGAAGGAGAGCGGCGTTGCAGGTATGTCGCGTTACGTCACCACGAAGAACAAGAAGAACACGCCCGATCGTCTGGAGCGTAAGAAGTACAACCCCTATCTGAAGCGTGTAACCGTACACCGCGAGATTAAATAACATTAGTGCAATATGGCAAAGAAAGTAGTTGCAACCCTTAAAACGGGTACCGGTAAGCAGTACACCAAGTGTATCAAGATGGTTAAGTCGGAGAAGACGGGTGCTTACATCTTCAAGGAGGCAATCGTTCACAACGACGAGGTAAAGGATTTCTTCGCTAAGAAGTAATCGGTATTTAAGAGCATTTCTTAAATACAAAGGGCTGTCAAAAATCTGACAGCCCTTTGTATTTTTTATTTTATGCGGTAAATTTCGCCTCTCCTTGTCGGCCAAAAAGGGGTAGTACGCCAAGTACAGCCCATCTTCGCCAGCCTGCGGTCGAGTCGAAATTTCCTCGCCCAAAATAAAAAATCGGGGACGGGGTGCGGTAAATTTCCCCTCTTCTTGTCTGTCGAAAATGGGCAGTACGCCGAGTACAGCCTTCTGCGGTCGAGTCGAAATTTCCTCGCCTAAAATAAAAAACGGAGGGGATAAAAAGTCACTACCGGGTCGGTCTTGTCCGACCCGGTAGTGAAAAACCTCGTCATTGCGAACTTTTGCATTTTAGGGGTTGTCGGAAAGTGATGGGAAGTCATGCAAAAGTGTGGCAATCTACCGCTTACCGAAAACCGAGGCTTGCCTCAAACAGCCCAATAGACCGGGCGGTACGCCGAGTACAGCCTCCTGCGGTCGAGTCGAAATTTCCTCGCCCAACCGGGTGGGTTAAAAATTATTTGCGAAATTTAGCGCGCAAATAGAGGAAGATGTGGTTGCTGTCAAAAAAATTTGTATATTTGGGGTGCAAAATCGGTGCTTACGAAACTTTGTCCGGACAAAATGATTTTAACGGCATGGTTGTTAGGTGGTTAAGTAAAACGAGATTGCAACCCGAAAATCGGAAAATAGAAAACCCATACTGATTTATGAGTGAACTCTACACCATTATCGTTGTTATTCTCGGCATTTTGGCCCTTTCGGGGCTTTTTGTTGGTGTGACGAATGATGCCGTGAACTTTTTGAACTCGGCCATCGGCTCCAAAGCGGCCTCCATGCGTACCATTCTGTTGGTAGCCTCGGTGGGTATTATCATTGGCGTTGTTACCTCGAGTGGCATGATGGAGGTGGCGCGAAATGGCATGTTCAATCCCGCCCTCTTCTCGTTCCACGAGGTGATGATTCTCTACCTGGGCGTGATGTTTGCCAACGTCATCCTGCTCGACCTCTACAACTCGTTGGGGCTCCCCACATCGACCACCGTATCGCTGATCTTCTGTCTGTTGGGTTCGGCCATCGCCGTCTCGATCTTCAAGATTACGGGCAGCGATATGCTGACCATCGGTAGCTTGAGCGAGTTTATCAATACTTCGCGCGCGTTGGGTATCGTCTCGGCCATTCTCCTTTCGGTGGTGATCGCCTTTACCTGTGGTACGATTGTGATGTACCTCTCGCGTGCCCTCTTCTCGTTCCGCTATACGGCCATGTTGCGTAAGTTGGGAGCGATGTGGTGCGGTATTTCGCTCACGGCCATCGTCTATTTTGCCCTCTTCAAGGGATTGAAGGGCATCTTGGCCGGCCATCCCTTCATCGAGTTTGTCAACCACCATCTCTTTCTCTCGCTGGTGGTCTGCTGGGCCTTCTGTTCGCTCGTTCTCTTCTTCCTGCAGCGACTCAAGATCAACATCCTGCGCATCACGATCCTTTCGGGTACCTTTGCTCTGGCCCTGGCCTTTGCGGGTAACGACCTGGTGAATTTCATCGGTGTCCCTGTAGCCAGCTTCGATGCTTATCAGATCGCTTCGAAGGCCGGAACGACCGAGATGATGATGGGGGCCCTGAACGAAAATGTGCCGGCCAACTTCTTTATCCTGCTCTCTGCCGGCCTGGTGATGATCCTCACCCTTTGGACCTCGAAGAAGTCGATGAATGTAAGTAAGACCGAGCTTTCGCTCTCGTCGGCCCAGGACGAGGGGGGTGCCGGCTACAACTCCTCGGCCTTTTCGCGCACGCTGGTGCGTGGTGCCTTGAATATCGGTAATGCCCTGGAGTCGGTGGTTCCCAAGCGCATCCGCAAGAAGTTGGCCACGCGCTTCGAGTACGAGGATATCGAGCACAGTGGTTCGCCCTACGATATGATCCGTGCCACGGTGAACCTCACGACGGCCGCCATGCTTATTTCGTTGGCCACCTCGCTGAAGCTCCCCCTTTCGACCACCTATGTGTGTTTCATGGTGGCCATGGGCTCCTCGTTGGCCGATAAGGCGTGGGGACGCGAGTCGGCGGTTTATCGTATCACGGGTGTGATGACCGTCGTGATGGGATGGTTTGTTACCGCCCTCGGAGGCTTCCTGATCGCCTTGGCTGTGGGGCTCGTGCTCATCTACGGTGGTACGATCGCCATCGTTGTCACTACGATCCTTTGTGGCATTATGCTCTACCGCAGCAATTTCAAGAAGAAGCCGAAGGAGGAGGTGGCTGAAAAGCGCCAAAAGCCCGAGACTTCGGAGGAGATTCTCCAGTCGCTGAGCGAGGAGGTCTGCACCACCATGGTCTCGGCCACGCGCATCTATGACCGTACCCTCTTGGCTGTCTTCAAGGAGAATCGCAAGGTGCTGCGCGAGATGACTCAGCAGGCCCAGGAGCTCTACCAACTCTCGAGCGACCGCAAGTATTCTCTGATGATGACCCTGCGCCGTCTGCAGAAGGGCGATATCGACACGGCCCAATACTATGTGCAGGTGGTGGACTACCTCAATGAGATGACCAAGGCGTTGTTGCACATCACGCGTCCGGCCTATGAGCATATCGACAACAACCACGAGGGCCTCTCGAAGGAGCAAACCGAGGATTTGATGCACATCAATGACGAGGTAGAGTCGATCTACCGCCAGATCGAGATGATGTTGCGCCTGGGTAACTTCTCGGAGATTGACCGTGTGCTGGCTATGCGCGACAACCTCTTCGAGACGATTGCCGATGCCATTAAGTCGGAGTTGGAGCGTATCAACACCTCGTCGTCGAACACCAAGGCCTCGTTGCTTTACCTTACGATCCTCACCGAGACCAAGAACATGATTCTCCAGTCGCGTAACCTCCTGAAGTCGCAACGCTACTTTGTGGAGCACTCGGGCGTGCAGATCAACGCGAAGTTGAAGATGAATTAGCGATCGGCTTCGGGGGCGAGTTGGTGCTTCTTCCGAGTCTATTGATAAAAGAATAGCGAACCCATGGGTTCGCTATTCTTTTTTAGACCTTATCGGGTGTTGGCATTAGGGCTCGCTCATTACCCGTCCCTGGTGTTCGATGCTCTCGTTGTGGATGGCGTCGAGCACCGTGCGCAGGAACTCCTTGCTGAGTTGCAATTCGTCGCTGCGAGCCACGATACGCTCCACCACCTCGGCCCAACGCTCGCGCTGGAGGATCATCACATCATTTTCGCGTTTGATGCGGCCGATGCGATCGGCCACGCGCATGCGGCGGCTCAGCAGATCGAAGATCTCGGCATCGAGTTGGTCGATCTCGGAACGGCAGGCGGCCAATGTGCGTACAAAGGCGGCATCGTGGCTGCATTCCGAACGCCAGGTGATCCCGTCGAGCAGACGGCCCAGGCTCTCGGGCGTAATCTGTTGGCGGGCATCGCTCAATGCCGCATCGGGGTTGCAGTGGCTCTCGATGATCAGGCCGTCGAAGTTGAGGTTGGCTGCCTGTTGGGCCACCTCTTGAAGCAGTTCGCGACAGCCACAGATATGCGACGGATCGCATAGCAGAGGCAGGGTGGGGAAACGTCGGCGCATGTCGAAGGCCAAGTGCCACATCGGATCGTTGCGAAGGTGCCAATGGTTTGAGGTCGAGAAGCCGCGATGGACCAATGCGATCTGGGCAAGAGGAACTCCGGCTTTTTGGAATCGCTCCACGGCTCCGGCCCAAAGTTCAATATCCGGATGCATTGGGTTCTTGATCAGCACCCAAAGTCCGCTTCCGGCTACGGCATCGGCAATCTCCTGTACCAAGAAGGGGTTTACCGTGGTGCGGGCCCCGATCCAAACCCCATCGAGCCCGTGGCGCAAGACCCCCTCGACATGGCGGGCGGCGGCAACCTCGGTTACTATCGGCAGTCCGGTACGCGCCTTTGCCTCGGCAAGCCATTTCAATCCACAATCACCCACCCCCTCGAACGAATCGGGGCGGGTACGCGGCTTCCAAAGGCCGGCACGCAGGAGATCCACGCAGCCCAAACGAGCCAACTGCTCGCAGGTTGAAAAGAGTTGTTCGCGGCTCTCTGCGCTACACGGCCCGGCGATGATTAGGGGGCGTTTTCCGCTTGGTAGGAGGGTGGAAGGGGTCATGCCTTATCGAAAAAGTTGGGGAACGAACTCCGAGAGGTAGATGCGCCAGTTGCGCCAGGTGTGGCCACCGTCGCTTTGACGGAAGGTGTAGGGGAAGGCCATCTCGTCGAGCAGGGCGCGGTAGTTCTTGTTGTGCTCCCAAAGGAAATCATCCTCGCCACAGGCGATCCAATAGAGTTTCAGGCCATTGCGCTTTTGCTGTTCGAGGCTCCCTTCGAAGTCGTCGTAGACGGGCGAATTGACAGCCCGCTCGGGTCGGATGGCGGCCGAGAAGAGCCCCACATAGTCAAACATGTCGGCGTAGTAGCGCGAGATGTGGAGGGCGTGGAATCCACCCATCGATAGGCCGGCAATGGCACGCCCGGACTTCTCTGCGCGGGTGCGGTAGTGGGTGTCGATGTAGTCGATCACATCCTGGAATGACTCCTCGAACGACCCCTCCATCGTGCGGGGCAGGCGTGTGGTGGGCTTGTAGAGTCCCTGGGTGGTCTCTCCCGGGGCCGCCTGCAAGGCGGCATTGCCGTTGGTCATCACCACAATCATCTCACGGGCTTTTCCCTGGGCGATCAGGTTGTCGAGGATTTGGGCCGCACGTCCCAGCGAGAGCCAGGCCTCCTCGTCGCCTCCCATGCCATGCAAAAGATAGAGCACCGGATATTCGCGCTCGGAATCTTCGTAGCCCGCGGGGGTGTAGACCGAAAGACGGCGCGAGGTGTCAAGCGTGGGCGAGGGGTACCAGCAGCGGGTTACCGAGCCGTGGGGCACCTCTTGCACCCCGTAGAGGTCGCCCTGTCCGCCTCCGACCAGAAAGATGTTGGTGAGCGATGCGATGTCGCGATTCAGGTAGACATTGTTGGGGTCGGTAACGCGCAATCCATCCACTAAAAAGGAGTAGCTGTAGAGTTCCGATGCGAGCGGTTGGGTCGTGTACTCCCAGAGGCCGCCCTCACCGCGTTGCATCGCAGCCACCCCGGCCGCCGACTGCTCCCCTTTCGGGGTCATCACCCGTCGCGGGGGGAGGAAGTCGCCCGTCAGCTCCACCTTTTGGGCCGAGGGGGCAACGAAACGGAAGGTAACCGAGCCATCGGTGTGGACCTCGGGTGAGGTGATCTCGGTATGGCTCCAAAGGGCCTCTTGGGCTCCGACCGTGAGGGCCGTCAGGAGAAAAATCAGCAGGATCGAAAACTTTTTCATGAGATTTCGGGTTTTACGGTTTTTTGTGATTTGTTATCGCAGCGCGTGAACGGTTAATATTGAAAGGTGCTTCCTCCGACAAATTCGCGCAGGACGGAGGTGGGCGGAATATCTTTCAGGTCGTAAATCGGCGTAAAATTGTCGAGGAATTGCAGAAGGCGTTGGGCCTCATCGTACTCGGGAACGGTGTCGGGAACCTCGCGCAGAATCGGCTCGGCCAGAGGACGCAGTACCGAGAGTTCGTAGAAGAGCGAGGTGTTGAACATCACATCGGCATTCTCCTGGTAGGGGAAGATGTGTTTCTCCTCGCCGTGGCGTACGCTCCCCCAGCGGGCCAAGGTCGAACGGGCATTGCTTCCGCGCTGCACATAGTCGCGTGTCATGCGGCGCAACAGGCGGTTGTCGGAGGTGGCGATGCGTGAGAGGTTGTCCATCGAGATCGAGGTGAAACACGAGGCGTAGATCGAAAACTTCTGCTCCTTCGGAATCGAGGGGGTCAGGCGGGGATTCAAGCCGTGAATGCCCTCGACGATCAGAATCGACCGCTCGTCGAGTTGCAGCGGCTCCTCGTGCCATTCGCGCAGGCCGGTGATGAAGTTGTAGCGCGGAATGGTTACGGCCTTGTCTTGGAAGAGCTCCTCGAGGTGTTGATTGAAGAGTTCGAGGTCGATCGCCTCGAGGGCTTCGTAGTCGTAGTCGCCCTTCTCATCGCGCGGGGTACGCTCGCGATCCACAAAGTAGTCGTCGAGCGAGATGATGTGCGGATTGAGTCCAAGGACTTGCAACTGCACGGTCAGTCGTTTGGCGGTCGTGGTTTTGCCACTCGAAGAGGGGCCCGAGATCAAAACGAGTCGGGTGCCGTGGGTCTCGTTGGCGGCGTAGATGCGGTCGGCAATCTTCGAGAGGCTTCGTTCGTGTACCGCCTCGGCAATACGCACCATCTCGGCGGTGCGCCCCTCCAGGATACGGTGGTTGATCTGTCCCACGGTGGCTACGCCCAACAATTCGTTCCAGCGCTTGTAGTCGTGGAAGATGTCAAACATCTTCTCCTGCATGGTGTTGCTATGTACCCGATCGGGGTCGGTACGCAGGGGTAGGGCCAGGTGGAAGCCGTTGAAGCAACGCTTCAGGGCAAAGAGTTTTACATAACCCGAAGAGGGGGCCAACGGCCCGTAGAAGTAGCCGATGGCATCGTCCATCGTGTAGAGGGTGCTATAAAGACGCGGCCGGGAGTCCAATAGCGGCAGTTTGTCCTCGAATCCCTCGCGCAGGTAGAGCTCGCGCAGTTCGGAGGTGAGCAGACTGCGTCGTTTGATCGGGAAGTCGGCTTCGGTGATCTGTCTCATGCGCAGCTCCAAGGCGGCAATCTCATCGTCCGAGATCAGGGGCATCCCCTCCACTTCGCAATAGAATCCGCTCTGACCGAGCGAGTGGCGAATTCGCAGAGAGTGTTCGGGCCACAGGTCGCGTACCGCCTTTTGTAGAATAAACCAGACGGTGCGTTGGTAGAGACGAAAACCGGCAAACGAGCCGATGTCTACGAAACGGAGTGTTACGGGATGGTAGATGCGGTAGGAGAGCTCTTTGAGCCGGTTGTTGACAAAGGCGGCAAGCAGAGGTCGCCCATCGTTCGCCGAAATGGTGGCGGCCACCTCGCTCAAAGGGGTTCCCACGGCTACTTCGTGTCTTTGCCCATCGTTCTCGCAGATGATGGAGATCAGGTCGTTGGTCTTCATAAAAATTCGTATTGCTTGGTAAAGTTACGAAAAATTCCTATCTTTACAAGGTAGTTTAGAACAAAAAGCCATGAATAGAGCCTTTTTATACCTTTTATCGGCACTCTTCGCCCTCTCGATGATCGGAGTGGCAGGGTGCAATGAGCCCCCGCGCGAGGTGGTTATTCTCTCGACCAATGACATCCATGCCCAGATTGACCGTTTCCCTGAATTGGCCACTGCCGTAGCGCGGTGTCGCGATACGGCCCAGGTGATTTTGGTGGATGCCGGTGACCGCTGGACAGGAAACGCCTATGTCGATTTGGCGGAGGATCGTCGTCCGATCATTGATCTGATGAACCACTTGGGCTACGATCTGGCCATCCTCGGCAACCACGAATTTGATGCGGGACAGGCTTTGTTGGAGCGTGTGGCGGGGATGATGGAGTTTCCGCTCATCTGTGCCAATCTCGAGAGTCCCGAAGGGGCCGAATTGAAGGGATTTGACGCTTCGCGTAAGATTCAGCGCGGAGGAATCTCGGTGGGATTTACGGGGGTGGTGACCAACTATGGCCCCAACAACCATCCCGATGGCCACGATGCGATCTTCGAGGGGCTCACCTTCCGCGATGCGGTGCAGACGGCTGTAGAGAGCGCGGAGCTGCTCGATGCCTGTGATGTGCGCGTAGCCATGACCCATGTGGGGCTGGAGCGCGACCGAGAGATTGTCGCGGCAACCTCGGCCTACGACCTGATTATCGGCGGCCATAGCCACGACCGCACGAACGAGCGGGTGGGTCGGACGCTGATTACCCAAACGGGCAAGAATCTGAAATTTGTGGGTGCCACGACAATTCGTATGGACGCGGAGGGCCTGCCCGAACTCTCCTACCGCGAGGTCTCGTTGGCCGATTATGAGCCGGACCCCGTAGTGGCCGGCATGGTCGCTACGATTAAGGAGAATCCTGCTCTGCAACGATCTGTGGGCGAACTTGCCACGACGGCGGGGCGTACCGATTTGTGCTACCTTTTTGCCGAGAGCATCCGTTGTGAGGCCCAGGCCGAGATTGGTATCTACCACTACGGCGGAGTGCGCCTCGACTCCTTGGCTGCAGGAGGTGTTGCGTTGGTCGATATCTACAATTTGGAGCCTTTTCAATCGAAGATCAGCCTGCTGGAGATGACCCCGGCTCACTTGCGTACGATGATTATTGCCAAGTTCAACGATACGGTAAAGCCCTCCGAGGCCCACTGTATTGACCTCTTTGCCACGATCCCCTACGAGGTGATCACCGATGGCAATGATGCCGTAGATGTTTGCTTCCCAACCCTCAAGGAGGGGAAGAGTTACCGCGTGGCCTTGGGCGACTACATCTTTAAGACTTACAAGGAGGTGCAGGGAGAAAATGGAACCACGACCGACCTCTTGGTAACCGATGCACTACTCAAGAGCCTCTCCCGTGAGGTTTATGAGCCACTCGGGTCTGTGTTGCAAACCATTCGATAGACAAAAAAGTGTGGCGGAGTTTTCTCCGCCACACTTTTTTTTGTCATCTGCCTCTTTACTTGCCAATGGGGACCGAGAGACCGAAAGTGAGGTTCATGTTGCTTTGGTGAATCGGAATCCACTGCGGGTTCTTCTTCGAGAGGAGAATGTCGGTACCTACGAAGAAACTGATGAATCTCGGGCAGAGGTTCAAGGCAAGACCTACGGCCTGCGAACTGTTGTTTACCAGCGAGTAGCTTCCCGTAATGTGGAGCCAATCCAGCGGGCGGAAGTTGGCCGAGAAGGTGACATTGTGGAGCGTGTTGTACTCGCGGAACTTGGCCTGGTAGAAGAGACCCAGACCGATGCGGCGGTCGAGGAAGTTGTATTCGCCTCCCACGTTGATCGAGGCGCGCAGGGCCTTGGTGATTCCTCGGCTCTCCTGAACGTCGAACTCCAACTCGTCGAGGTTGAATTCGGGGTGTACGGCATTTCCGTTTTCATCGGTCTCCACCCCCGTGAAGAGGATTTGGTGATCGACGCGGCCGATCGAGGAGGCCGATTTCGTCCAACACATCATGCCGATGTCGTTGACCGAGGCCGAGAGGCGTAGGTGGTCGTCGAGCAGTGTCCACTCGGCACCCACGTCAAACCCGAAACCGTAGCCGGCCGGAGCCTTGAAGTTGTTGGCGAGTTCGGCCATGTCGTAGACTACGCGACCATCCTGGAGGGTCTTGGTGGCAGGCATCAACCCCGAGAACTCCATGTTTCCCACAGCGTGTGCCGACCAGCTATCTTCGCCAAGACGGGCGTCGAATTGCTCGAAATTCATCGCACCTCGGGCCAAACCAAAGAGCACTTTGGCGCGTACGCCCAAGTAGAGTTCGTCGACGATCGGGAAGGTGTAGCTGAAGGCCGCCTCGGCGTAGCTCTCAAGCGAGAGACCCAGGTTGGCGATGTTGGCCGAATTGCCGTTCTTCATGAAGTCGAAGAGTTCGTAGGGGAAGCGTGAGTCAAGGTCGGCACGCAGGTTGAGTTCGGCGCTCCAAAAGTGGTGGCGTTTTTGGGTGTAGGCACCAAAGCCGATTAGGTTCATGTGAACTCCCATGCCGATCGTATTCATGGGGTTAAGATCCTCGAGTACCAACGAAGCGGGGACGCTTCCCGAGAAGAGGGTCGTCAGCGAGCCGCTGGGGGTGGGGTAGAGGATGTCCGAGAGGGCGAGGTTGCCCTCGGTGCCAACTTGAATGGCGCCGATTCCGGGGATGTTGACGTAGCCGCGTTCGGTTGTGAAGGCCGGATTCCATCGGCTGCGCAGCGGGGTGCCGTCCATAAAGTAGGTCGAGGGGTTTTGTGCCGTAGCCGAAAGGGCTGCAACGACCATCGTAAGCAGGAGATATATTCGTTTCATAAGGCTTCTTGTTTTGGGGTGGGGTTACAATTTCAAGGCGCCGGTTTTACGCAGCATCAGGTGGATGTGCACTTCGCTCTTCTCGTCCAAGCCCTGGTTCGGGTAGTAGCGTGAGATGCGGATCGGCATCGTCAAGGTGGTGCCGGCAAAGATTGTTTGCACATCTTCGATGTAGAGGCGCTTCTCCTCGATGGGGTAGACCTCGTGGGTTACGCGCAGCGGCCCCAGGTCGATATCCGTTCCGTCAAGGTGAGGATCGATCAAAAGATAGAAGGGGAATTCGCTGTCGATTGTGCCATAGAGGTAGAGGGCATTGATTGCGGGCTCCGTTCCCCTGGGATCAAGGTTGTCAATGAGCATCTTCTCGATATCGGAGCCCAAGCCCAGGTTGCCGATGTCGTAGACCACATCCTTCACTTGCATCTCGGTCAGGTGGTGTTCGGCGACCAGGCCAATCGATTGGGAGATCTCCGTACGGATCGCCTCATCCAGGAAGAGGTCGCCAATCAGAGTGGCCGCCTCCTCCGCCGAGGCATTTTCGATCTCGCGAACCACCTCCGAGGGGAGGTTGGTGGGCAGCACCGAGATAAACTCTTCGCGGTACTTGGTGGCAAGCAGCGTGCAGACATCGATTCGCTTCTGCTCCGATACGGCCATCTCGTCGAAGAGGGCATTGAGGATGGATTGCAGGTAGGCAGAGTCCTCCTGCAGGAGGAGCACCTCCACAAACTCGGCTTCGCCGGGCAACTCGGAGGGGAGCCAAATGTCGGCCTCCTGGTAGGTGGAAATGATGTCCGAATCTTCGCTGTCGCTCTCCGAGATCAGTTGCTCGGCCGTGAGCGTGATGTGGGCGAGAGGCATTCGGAACTCGCTGGAGTTGTTGCCGATGGCTACATCGTCGCCCTCCACCTTTGAGAGGTCGTAGCTTTCGTCGATGCAGGCCACGGCCCCCATCAGCACAAACAGAAAGATAAAAAATCGCTTCATAACATTAAGGTATTAGAAGGTTGGTAGTTTTCGGAAGATGATTTCGATTTACAAATATAACAAAAAATAATGAGGGTTGACCATTTCCTGCGGTAAAACTCGTGAAAATTTGCTACATTTGCCAAGAGAAGAGCCCGATGGAACCACTCACCACACTATCACTCAAGGAGCAGGTGGCCCTGCTGCCCCTCTCGCCGGGGGTTTACCAGTTTGTCGATCGAACCGGTACGGTGATCTATGTCGGCAAGGCCAAGTCGCTGCGCAAGCGGGTGAGCTCCTACTTCGTGCAGAGCAAGGAGCACTCGGCCAAGGTGCGGGTGTTGGTCAAGCAGATCGTGGAGATTCGCCACATCGTCGTTGAGAGCGAAACCGATGCCCTGCTCCTGGAAAATTCGCTCATCAAGAGCCTCCAACCTCGTTACAACATCCTTCTGAAGGACGATAAGACCTACCCCTGGATCGTGGTGCGCAACGAACCCTTTCCGCGGGTGCAATCCACGCGCCGCCTGTTGCGCGATGGGTCGCAGTATTTCGGTCCCTACGGCTCGATCTCGATGCAACGCAGCCTGCTGGAGTTTATCCGCGAGGTGATACCGTTGCGTACCTGCGCCTTGAATCTCTCGCAGGAGGCCATCGCTCGAGGCCGGTACGGGGTCTGCCTTCAGTACCACCTTGGCAACTGTAAAGGGCCCTGTGTCGGAGGGCAATCTCCCGAGGAGTATCGTGCCGATATTGAGCTCGTTACCTCGATCCTGAAGGGTGATCTGCGCCCCGTGCGTAGGCACCTTGAGCGCGAGATGATGCAGGCGGCCGAGGCCCTGAAATTCGAGGTGGCGCAACGCTACAAGCTGCGTCTCGATGCCTTGGATAACTACTCGGGTAAATCGGTGATCGTGAGTGCCAAGATCGGCGACCTGGATATCTTCTCTCTGCTCCTGGACGAGGAGACTGCCTACTGCAATTTCGTGCGTCTGCGCCACGGCTCGATTGTGGGGGTGCAGACCATGCGCCTCTCGGTGGGTATCGAGAGTAGCCCCGAAGAGCTTCTGACGCTCGGCATACAGTATGCCGTGGAGAGCCTCTCGCAGGGGGAGTTGGCGCGCGAGGTGGTGGTCCCTTTTCTCCCCTCGACCACGCTCCTCTTCGATGGGGTGGTTTTCACTGTTCCGAAGAGGGGCGAGAAGCTCGAATTGCTCCAATTCTCCGAGAAGAGTGCCCGCATCTACCGCGCCGAACAGCTTAAAAACCTTGAGATCAAGAACCCCGATCGCCATGCCGACCGCCTAATGGCGGCCATGCAGCGCGAATTGCACCTGGATCGAGAGCCTCGTCACATCGAGTGCTTCGACAACTCCAATCTACAGGGAACCCACCCCGTGGCCTCGTGCGTGGTCTTTCGCAATGGTAAGCCCTCGCGCAAGGAGTATCGCCACTTCAACATCAAGACGGTGGAGGGGCCCGACGACTTCGCCTCGATGCGCGAGATCGTCTACCGTCGCTACTCGCGCTTGCTGGAGGAGGGGGCTGAATTGCCCGACCTGGTAATTGTCGACGGCGGCAAAGGGCAACTATCAAGTGCCTACCAGATTCTCTGCGAGTTGGGTATTGCCGACCGTGTGCCGATTGTCGGCCTGGCGAAGCGCATCGAGGAGGTCTTCTATCCCAACGACCCGATGCCCTATTACCTTTCGCGTACGGGAGAGCCCCTGAAGGTCGTCTGCCACATTCGCGACGAGGCGCACCGCTTTGGTATCACCTTTCACCGTCAAAAGCGAAGCAACGACTTTATTCATAGCGAGTTGGAACTTATCGAAGGGGTCGGGGTTAAGACCATCTCGACGCTGCTAAAACATTTCCGCACCGTATCGAAGGTGAAGGCTGCCCCCTTGGAGGAGCTTTCCGCTCTGATCGGCCCCGCCAGGGCCAAGAAGGTGAAGTGTTATTTCAGCGAGGAGAACACCCCGCGTTAAGGTTTGATGAGCCCTCGACTTCGGTTCGGATGCCCTTCATTATGCGCTCTTTTTGTGCGATCTGCGCTAAAAAAGCGTTATTTTTCCTTTGTAGCACATTTTTTTTGCATGAAATTTGGGAGTTTGCCAATTTATTTCTACATTTGCACTCCCGATTCAAGGTTTGCCCGGATGGCGGAATCGGTAGACGCGTTGGTCTCAAACACCAATGTCAGCAATGACGTGCCGGTTCGACCCCGGCTCCGGGTACTGAAGGAGAAGTTCAGAGATGGACTTCTCTTTTTTTGTTTTGCACGCGAACAAAGACCGTAGGTCGGCCATTGTTGGATCACCGTAATGTCGTCATCCCGAGGAGCCGCAGGCGACGTGGGGATCTTTTTATGGGCGACGAGTGAACTCCCCCTCTAAGGTAGAGGGGGGGTGCGAAGCACCGGGGGCGTGTGTCCCAACCACATACTCCTCCGCCACTTCGTGGCACCTCCCCTCGCCGCAAGGGAAAAATAATTTTGAATTTTGAATTTTGAATTTTGAATTATTTTCTACCTTTGTATTATGATTCGCATCTCGCTCATCATCGCCACCTACAACCGTGCTGAGGCCCTGATCAAGGCCTTGGAGTCGGTCGTACGGCAAACGCTGCCCGCCGAGCAGTGGGAGTGCGTTGTGGTGAATAACAACTCGACGGATCAGACCTCGGTGCAGTTTGCCGACTTTGCCTCGCACCATTCGGGGATGAACCTGAGGATGGTAGATGAGGCCCGTCAGGGGCTGTCGCACGCCCGTAACTGCGGCATCACGGCTTCGCGTGGCGAGCTAATCGCCATTATTGACGACGACGAGCGCATCAACCCCGAATTTTTGTCCGCCTATGTCAACCTCTTTGATCGGCACCCCGAGGCCATGTCGGCTGGAGGTCAGGTGATTGCCACCTACGAGGAGTGCCCTCGCCCACGATGGATGTCGCGCTTTACGGAGGAGCCGATCGCCAATCCGATGGATTATGGCGATAAGGTGTGCGAATTTCCCGCGGGTCGTATTCCGGCTGGTGGAAATATGGCCTTTCGGCGCGAGGTTTTCGACCGCTTCGGCTTTTTCAACCCCGAATTGGGGCGTGTGGGCGATCGTCTGATTGGCGGCGAGGAGAGCGACCTCTTCGAACGTCTGGCCCGTGCGGGTGCCAAGTGCTACTATGTGCCCGATGCCGTCATGTGGCACCTGATTCCTGCCCGCAAGCTCACTCGTACCTATTTCGAAAGCCTCTCTTATAATATAGGTGTAAGTCAGCGCCGCCGAGCCGAGTTGAGCGATTCGGTCGTTCGGTTGCGCTTATGCGAACTCTTGAAATGGGGGGCGACCCTGCTGATTGCCCTCTTCTGGCTGATCACCCTCCGTCCGGCGAAGGCTCTCTGGTTGGTGCGCCTGCGCCGAGGAATTACCCATGGAATTCGAAGTTAAATGAACGACTCATAGAAAGAGGGATACCTCCACTCTTTCAAGGAACAAAGAGTTGTTTCCGGCTATAAAAAAGGTGTGTCCCGCTCCTCTTTGAGCAAAGACACACCTTCGTGATGTAAGTTCAATTCAAATACCGATTCGTAAAGCCGGTTTTATCGGATTACAATCTTTTGGATGCGGTATTCATCGGTGAAGTACTCGGCTTTGAAATCCGTGCGAGGCTCTGTCCAATTGTGGAGATCATCCTCGTCCATCTGGGTAAAATAGGAAATACCACTATTTGAGAGGACAGTCCCTTCACCCCATGCCTCAATCGAGGGCTCCGGAAAAAGCCAATAGCAGACAAACTCGCACGACTCGGGGTAGCCGCCGGCATGCAGCTTTGCTTCGGTCTGAAGAACCTCCTTACAACTCATGCCGGGACAAACACCTCTGTGCGAAAGCATAGGCGAGAGGGCTTCAAGATACTCGATCTGAGTCTCTCCATCCTCACACTCGGTCATAAAGATTACCTCACCCATCTTTTTGAACAGGTATTTGTCGCGAGGAGGAATCTCCTCCCCCATGAAATCGTCGTAATACCCCTCCTCATCAATCTTTTGGATCTCGTCGTAGAGCCCTTCAACTTGGGCTGGCAGCTCCGCGATCGACATGCCGATTTTGACGGGGCCAATGCCCTTTGAGTGGATAAAGCCCTCCGGCTCATTGGTGCAAGCCGTAGTCAGCACAAGGGCCAATAGGACAAAAAAGTATCTCTTCATAATGTGTTGTTTTAATAGCTCGGTTAATTTCCGTACAGGTTTTGCGTAACCACTTGTCTACTCCACTAGATTCTGGCAGCAGAGATTGCGGTCACCGTAACCGTTGTCAATCTTCGAAACATAGGGGAAGAACTTGGCGCACTTGATCCACTCCAACGGGAAGGCGGCCTCCTGGCGAGTGTAGGGGTGCGACCACTCGCCACAGAGCTCGGGAGCGGTGTGGGGAGCATTCACCACCACATTGTCCTTCTCTCCCGAAGCGGCAGCCGCCTCGCATTCGCGCTTGATCTGCACTAGGGCAGCCATAAAGCGATCCATCTCGGCCTTGTCCTCCGACTCGGTAGGCTCCACCATCAGCGTCTCGTGTACGGGGAACGAGAGGGTCGGGGCGTGGAAGCCGTAGTCCATCAGACGGTGGGCGATATCACCGCAGTCGATGTTGTAGTCGCGCTTGAAGTTCGTCAGGTCGAGGATCATCTCGTGACCCACACGACCCGTCTCACCGGCGTAGTAGGTGCGGTACTCGCCCTTCAGGGCCGACGACATGTAGTTGGCATTGACGATGGCCATCTCGGTGGAGTGGCGCAATCCCTCCTCACCCAGCATCTTGATGTAGCCGTAGGTGATCGGGAGCAGCAGAGCCGAACCAAAGGGCGACGAGGCCACGGCCGTGATGCCATTGTCGCCTCCCGTGGCCACAATGGGGTGCGAGGGAAGGAACTCCGCGAGGTGCTCAGCCACGCAGATGGGGCCCACACCGGGACCACCACCGCCGTGAGGCATGGCAAAGGTCTTGTGGAGGTTCAGGTGGCAGACATCGGCACCGATGTAACCAGGGTTCGTCAGACCCACCTGGGCGTTCATGTTGGCACCATCCATATAGACCTGACCGCCGGCCTCGTGTACGGCATCCACGATCTCGCGGATGCGGCTCTCGAAGACTCCGTGGGTCGAAGGATAGGTCACCATCAGACCACACAGCTCCGAGCTGTGCTCCTCGGCCTTCTTCTTGAGATCCTCCACGTCGATATTACCGTTCTGGTCGCAGGCCACCGTCACGATCTTCATGCCGGCCATGGCTGCCGATGCCGGATTCGTGCCGTGTGCCGACGAGGGGATCAGCATGATGTTGCGGTAGCCCTGACCACGGCTCTGGTGGTAGGCACGGATCACCATCAGGCCCGTGTACTCGCCCGCAGCACCCGAGTTGGGTTGTACGGAGCAGGCGGCAAAGCCCGTGATGGTGGCCAAGTTGCGCTCCAACTCGGCAATCAGTTCGAGGTAGCCCTCGGCCTGGTCGGCCGGAGCGAAGGGGTGCATATTCTGGAAGCCGGCCAGCGAGAGGGGCATCATCTCGGCGGCGGCGTTGAGCTTCATGGTGCACGAACCGAGCGAGATCATCGAGTTGGCCAGCGAGATGTCGCGCAGCTCGAGCTTCTTGATGTAACGCATCAACTCGCTCTCCGAGCGGTAGGCGTTGAAGATCTTCTCCTGCAGGTAGGCCGACTCGCGTACCAGATTGGCCGGCAGTGCATTCTCCGAAACGAGCTTCACACTCTTCTGCTTCTTGCCACGCGCCTCGGCAAAGATTGCCACGATGGTGGCCACCTCCTCGGGGGTCGTCACCTCGTCGCACGAGAGGCGTACACGGCCCTCGCTCGGGTAGTAGAAGTTGATCCCCTGAATCAGGGCCAGCGACTGAATCACGGCAGCCTCGGCCTCCACCTCCACGGTATCGAAGATGTGCTTCGTGGTGAGTTTATAGCCCAAAGCCTCCAGGGCGTTGGCCACGGTTACGGTCGAACGGTGAGCCGTCTCGGCGGCGCGACGCAGCCCCTCGGGGCCGTTATACATACAGTAGAGACCCACCATCGAGGCCATCAGGGCCGAGGCAGTACAGATATTCGAGGTGGCCTTCTCGCGCTTGATGTGCTGCTCGCGCATCTGCAGAGCCATACGCAGGGCCTTGTTGCCCAAACGATCGACCGAAACACCGATGATACGACCCGGCATATTGCGCTTGTAGGCCTCACGCGTAGCCATGTAGCCGGCCGAGGGGCCTCCGAAGCCCATCGGGGTACCCAGGCGCTGCGTCGAACCGACAGCGATATCGGCACCCCACTCGCCGGGAGCCTTCACCAAGGCCAACGACAAGAGGTCGGCTACGGCCGTCACCAAGATTCCCTTCTGATGGGCAGACTCGGCAAACGCAGCGTAATCACGCAACTCGCCATTGGCGGCCGGGCACTGCACGATGGCACCAAACTCCTTGCCCGAGAATTCGTAGGTAGCGTAGTCGTCCACAATCAGCTCGATACCAAAGGGCTCCGAACGGGTCAGCAGCACATCGAGGTTCTGCGGGAAGATGTTCTCATCCACGAAGAGCTGATTGCGCCCCTCCTTCACGGCCTCGCGCGAGCGCAGGGCATACATCATCAACATCGCCTCGGCCGTGGCCGTTGCCTCGTCCAGGAGCGAGCAGTTGGCAATCTGCATACCCGTCAGTGAAATGATGGCGGTTTGGTAGTTCAAGAGTGCCTCGAGGCGGCCCTGCGAAATCTCGGCCTGATAGGGGGTGTAAGAGGTGTACCAAGCGGGGTTCTCAAAGACGTTGCGAGCCACCACGGCCGGCACCACCGTCGGGTAGTATCCCATACCGATAAACGAGCGAAGGGTGCGGTTGCGCGAGGCAAGCTCCTGAATATGAGCCGAAAACTCATACTCGCTCATCCCCTTGGGAAGGGCCAACGGCTCCTTCAGACGGATCGACTGGGGAATCACCTGCGAGATCAACTCCTCGACCGACTTCACGCCGATCACGTCGAGCATCTCCTTCAGATCGTTTTCACGCGTCACGCCGATGTGGCGCGCAGCAAAATTGTCAAATGCCATAAGTGTAAGTTTTATTTAGGTTTTCGATTTTTTTAAGTCAAAAGTCCAATCTGCTTCCCGTATTAGGCATTGGTTGTTCGTAGCCCACCGCTACGGCACCCCTCGTCGGGAGGCACTTCTTCTTTATCTTTTTTCCAATTAACAAAGTTAATAAAAATTCGCAAAAGAGCCCCTCCAACAAAAAATTTTTTTACTGCGAAAGGGCTTTTTTAGGAAGCGAGATAAGATTTTGGAGAAGAAAAAGCCTCCCGAAGGAGGCAAAGCCGAATCCCTATGCGAAAGCACCCCGGAACTCACCGAGATTGGGTAGACGAAGATAACGATAATTTCCTTGGTCGCAAGGTTTTATTACAAAAATTACACTTTTCGCTCATGTTTGGGGAGGTGGTGCGGAGCTTCGGAGGAGTTTCCATACAAAACCGTGGATTGCCCCAAACAACTTCGTCGTCCGGGCGGTTATTCGACTCTGGAACTCCTTGATAATCGGAAGATCCCCACAAATTTTCATGCGATATCATCGTGCTATGCAACGCCCTAAAATGAAAATTCTCGGGATGACATGGTGTGTTAAGGAGGGGATTTGTGCAGAATCACAAATCCCCTCCTTAACATTTCTCTCCATCGGGATTTGTAGAAGATCCATTTTTCACCCCCTTTTCAAGGGGGGGGAGGGGGGATGTCAAAAACGATTGCGCTTGCGCATATTGCCCGCCACAACAAAAAGGCTCGGAAATCTCCGAGCCTTTTTCAAACCGTCTCTCAACGGTTAGTCCTTGAGCTTGGCCGACAAGAACTCGCGGTTCAGGCGGGTTTCGCCCCCTTTT
>JAEIGA010005600.1_pt1 | contig 19170 bp, 19 predicted proteins | sample 9270691 | NCBI WGS metagenome assembly JAEIGA01 (sample SAMN17057246, study PRJNA624740) | gut metagenome | biome: biome; isolation source: fecal sample | host: Bos grunniens | place: China: Xizang | collected 2019 | reverse complement strand
GCGAAGGGCAGGCTGCTCGATGCACGTACAATGTCCATTACGCGTGCCGATGACTTCTTCTCCTCCAGGTATTCTGCCTTTCCGGTCAGACAGTTGGTCGTCACCATCACGATTCTGTCGGGATTGGAGAAATAGGTGTCGTAGTCGTATGGGATGATTCTTTCAGGGAAGTCTTCAAACAGAAGCTTGAAGTCCATAATGCATCTTTGTGTGAACAGGTATTTGATACCGACATAATGGTACTGGTCCATCAGGTCAATGTTGCTGGCTTTCGCTCTGCCTCTCTGGCCCGACATGTATGACAGACCGTTGCAGGCCCCGGCGCTGACTCCTACCGTAAAGGGAAATCTGATGCCGTTGTCCATGAAACAGTCCAGCACTCCGCAGGTGAATACCCCGCGAAGTCCGCCTCCTTCGAGGACGAGCGCTGTCTTATTGTCAATTGTCATGTTTCTCATGCTGTCTGGGCATGCAAATTTACTGCTAATTCTATTAAAAATAAATTTTAACCTCTTCGAGGCACTATAAAAAAAGTTTCAAAGTTTTAAAAAAGAGAAAAATCTGCATTATCTTTTTTTAAATCGTGCAATGGATCGGCTCGCTTTGCTGAGATTTGGGTGTTTAACCGCTGAGCCTCCTTTCGAGTGATGGTGGCAAGGCATAGATCCATTTTATTATGAAACAGAAACATTTTCACGTGTCGATCAAGACGGTTGATGACAAACCTCTCTTCCCTCCGACTTATGACGGTCAGAGATTGCTTTTCCCTTTTGTAACTCAGGCAGCCTTACGCATAGGTGTTCTAAGTGTCGGCTTTGCCAGCTTCCCGACCGGTGTTGAGGTTGTTGTAAACTGCAATGAACCGGCCGAGGCGAAGAATTTCGCTGATGCTTTAAGTGCTCTTCTATATGAGCATAACAATGCTATTGAACACATCATCGAGAGTTTTGTCATCCATATCGGCGAACTCGCAGATGATGAAAACGAACTTGGCGATTTTATGATGAACATGATGATGCGCAGCATGGTCGCCCGAGGGGAGTTGAAAGATCTTTCGGATTCGGACGGCGGGTCGGACAAGGAACTTTACCATGTGGATATTGACCTGAATGATCTTGGTAACGTGAAGATTACTCCGCTTGGTAAGAAAGGTGCCGGTTTCAGGCCAGGAAGCCTCAAGTCTCGTGGCAAAAAGAGGTTCAGCTGACCTCTGTGACATGGATTTGGTGTTTTGTGTCACAGAGGTGTGGTGGGGATGGGGTTCCGGACTGTTGTGCTGATCTCTGTGACATGGATTTGGTGTTTTGTGTCACAGGGGGTGTGGTGAGGATGGGGTTCCGGACTGTTATACGGACCTCTGTGACATGGAATTAGGGTTTTGTGTCACAGGGGTGTGGTGAGGATGGTGTTTCGGGCAGTTGTGCCGACCTCTGTGACATGGATTGTGTGTTTTGTGTCACAGAGGGTGGTGAAGGTGGTGAAGGTGGTGAAGGTGTGCTGCGGATGGTGTTTCGGGCAGTTGTGCTGACCTCTGTGACATGGAATGAGGGTTTTGTGTCACAGGGGTGTGGTGAGGATGGGGTTTCGGGCAGTTGTGCCGACCTCTGTGACATGGATTTGGGTTTTTGTGTCACAGAGGTATTTTGATTTATGAAAAAGACATTTCATTTGTGCTTTTCGGCTGGCGATGAGGCATTGTTTCGCGATTTGGAAGACTATCATCGAGGGTTTAACTGCTTTGCCTTGGCTTTATACAAGACGGATTCTACCGGACTGGCAGAGTCATTCATGTCTACGCATACCCATCAGTTGGTCCAGACTGCATGTCCAAGAGAACTAATGATTGCTTTCCGACAGTCGTATGCCCAATATTTCAATCACAAATACAGAAGAAAAGGAAAGTTGGGTGAAAATATGCATTTCGAACTTGAAGTTGTGGGGTATCATCATATCATCGCAGCATTGACATACGTGCTTCGGAATGCTCTCCATCATGGGGTGGTGTCTATTCCTTATGCATACCCTCATTGTTCGGTAAATGCAATATTTCGTGAAGCGATGGGACGTTTCCAACCCTACACGATTTTGCCTGCGAATCAATGTTACAAATATATCGGGCGGCGTGCGTTATTTCCTGAAGCTTATAAGATGACAGAAAGTGGAGTGTTCTTGCGGGAAAGTGTGCTGGATATCCCACAAGTTGAGAACTTGTTTGTTACTCCTCGTGCTTTCAACTATTATATGAGTAGAAAATCTTCCGAAGAGTGGGAAAAAGAGCAATCGAAGGATGGTAACGGTCTGTCTCCGATCAGCCTACCGGCAATTGAACAAGGTGTAAATATGCATAGTCTTGAGAAGATGTTGGTTTACGAAAATGGTAAGGCTGACTATCGGAAGATGTCTGATATCGAGTTGTGTACATCTTTGGATCAGGTGGCAAAGGCTCGGTATGGGAAGCACTCTGTATATCAGCTGTCTCACAGCGAAAAAGTGGAACTGGCTGAAGAATTGTTTCGTGTCTATCGCATGAATGAGGCTCGCATTCGACGTGGCTTGGCTTTCTTTGATTAATTATTTAATCGTTGCTGCGGATAGCTGTTCGGGTTGTTGTGCTGACCTCTGTGACATGGTGTGTCACAGAGGTGTGGTTAAGGTGGGAGTTTGGCCTGTTGTGCTGACCTCTGTGACATGGATTGTGTGTTTTGTGTCACAGGGGGGGTGGTGCGGATGGGAGTTTGGACAGTTGTGCTGACCTCTGTGACATGGATTTGGTGTTTTGTGTCACAGGGGTGTGGTGAGGATGGGGTTTCGGGCAGTTGTGCTGACCTCTGTGACATGGATTTGGGTTTTTGTGTCACAGGGGTGTAGTGAGGATGGTGTTTCGGACTGTTGTGCTGACCTCTGTGACATGGAATTAGGGTTTTGTGTCACAGAGGTGTGGTGATGATGGTGTTTCGGACTGTTGTGCTGACCTCTGTGACATGGAATGAGTGTTTTGTGTCACAGGGGTGTGCTGCGGATCGTGTTTCTGCCTGTTGTACGGACCTCTGTGACATGGATTTGGGTTTTTGTGTCACAGTGGTGTGGTGAGGATGGTGAAGGTGTGCTGCGGATCGTGTTTCGGCCTGTTGTACGGACCTCTGTGACATGGATTTGGTGTTTTGTGTCACAGGGTGTTGTGAAGATCGTGTTGTGAAGATCGTGGTGTGGAGAGGGATGGCGTGGATATGTATGGTGAGGATGGGGTGGAGATGTATGTTGAGGAGCGGGATGGGATGTTTATAGGATGTGATGGGAATGTGGGGTTGCTTTTCCGGGAAGTATTTGCGTACTTTGAGGGGGAATTGACCAATATGTGACAATGAAAATCGGAAATATGACTGAAAAGGAGAAGATGCTGGCCGGGCTGGAGTATTCGGCTGTTGATGCGCAGTTGCTGGAGGAGCTGAATGCTGTAAAGGAGGTTATCCATGAATATAATCAGTTGGCACCGTCCCAGACGGACCGCCGGCTGAGGATACTCAAGGGGCTGCTTGGAAACATAGCTGATGATGAGATAATCATCAACCAGCCTTTCTATTGTGATTATGGAAAGCAGATCAGTGTCGGCAGGAGGTTCTTTGCGAATTTCCATCTAACCATCCTGGATGAGGCTCGTGTGACTATCGGTGACGACTGTTTTATCGGTCCGAATGTCAGCATTTATACCGCATGCCATAGTACCGATCCTGTCGAGCGCAATTCACGCAGGGAGTGGGCTGAGCCTGTGACGATAGGGGATAATGTCTGGATCGGCGGCAGCGTGACCATTCTGCCGGGCGTCACAATCGGTAACAATGTGACCATCGGCGCCGGTTCGGTGGTTACAAAGGACATCCCGGACAACGTTGTGGCGGTCGGAAATCCTTGCAGGGTGGTGAAGAAGTGCGGCGCACTTAATGAGGTGCGCAGTGTATGACAAGCCGCTGCGGGCAGAAGTGCGATGGTATGAATGTTTGATTAAGTCTATAAGATGAAAACTATATATTTTGCAGGTGGATGTTTCTGGGGAACTGAACATTATATGGGTCAGTTTGATGGAGTGATCGAGACTGCGGTGGGTTATGCCAACGGGCATGTGGCGCAGCCGTCGTATCAGCAGGTGTATACCGATCAGACAGGCCATGTGGAGTGTGTCAGGGTGACCTATGATGAGTCCGTGGTGGCGCTCAGGACGCTATGCAGAATGTTTTTCCGTTCCATAGACCCGCTGCTTCTGAACCGTCAGGGTGAGGATGTAGGTACGAGATACAGGACTGGAATCTACTGGACTGACGAGGAGGATCGTGCGGTTGTAGAGCAGGTATGGCAGGAGGTTCAGAGCAGGTATGATGCTCCTTTGGCTGTCGAGAAGCTGCCGCTTCAATGTTTTTATCCGGCTGAAGACTACCATCAGGACTATCTGTACAAGAATCCCGAGGGGTATTGTCATCTGTCACTGGATACCTTGAGGCTTGCCAAGGATTATTCCCGTATATGCAGGGAGTTGCGTGCCTGTGCCCGGGAAGACAAGAGGGATATTCTCCCGCGTTTCTTCAAGACGGGCAAAGGAGAGTATGGTGAAGGTGATATGTTTCTCGGAGTTGTGGTGCCAGATACAAGAAAAGTCGCCAAAGCGCATAAGGATGTTTCGCTGGATGTGGTTGAGGCTATGCTTGAAAGCCAGTGGCATGAATGCAGGCTATGTGCGTTGCTGATCCTCGTTGAACGCTTCAAGTCGCATCCGGATGAGGTGGTTGAATTCTACCTGAGTCATACTGACGGCATAAACAACTGGGATCTGGTCGACCTATCTGCGCCGTATATCCTGGGTGCATATCTGATAGGGAAGCCCGAGCAGCGCAGAGGGGTGCTGTACGATCTGGCAGCATCAGCAAATATGTGGGAGCAGCGTATATCCATCGTCTCTACATTGATGCTCATCAGGCACGGTCAGTTCGATGATACTATGAAGCTTGCCGAGAAGTTCTTACAGACCAGGCATGACCTGATGCGGAAGGCTGTGGGCTGGATGCTCCGTGAAGTCGGCAAGCGTGATGAGCCGCGTCTTGTTGCGTTCCTGGAAGCCTATAAGTCAGTCATGCCACGCACAATGCTGCGTTATGCAATAGAAAAGTTCCCTCCGCATCAGCGCGCTTATTTCATGAAGCTCTCTAAATCATAAGCATCTCGCCAGGATAGTCGGTTTAGTCGAATACCTTCTCGTACCATTCGCTGACGTCTTCCCTGATGCTTTCGTAGTTGTCGCAGATGAAGTCGATGATGTCGTAGTCTGCACGTTTCGCTTTGTATCTGCTGACAGTAAAGTAACCGTAGAATTTGCCGTTTCTGTCACGCAGAACAGGTGGATGGGAAGCATATTTGTTGAACGGACTGTATTGGCTGTACTCTCCGCCATATTTGCCGTACTCGTTCCAGATGCTGTTTGAGTTGTACTTGTTGCCGTACTTTCCGTATTTATTCCAGATGGATTCGGAGTCGTATTTGTTGCCGTTCAGCTTTCCAAGATAAACGTCCTGATCCTCGCCGCCCCATATGTAGAGCTCAGTGTACAGTCTCTGTTCCGTCATCCCTGGTTCGTCTGATGGGTGTGAACCCGGGATGGTAAATGCAGAGCAGATCAGCAATGATGCAATGATTATAACATATCTTGTTTTCATGCTTCCTTGTCAAAGGTCTTGGTTATTGTCTCATGCAAATATAATAAAAATATATTTCGTCTCCTTCGGGTAAAACCTTACCTTAGCGGAAAATTAACCAAACGAAAAATGAAGGCATACACATACATGGATAAAGGATGGTTCGAGCTTGTTGAAAAGCCTGAGCCTCAGATTGTTGACCCTAAGGATGCCATTGTGCGTGTGACGCTCGGCAGCATCTGTTCGAGTGACCTGCACATCAAGCATGGAAGCGTGCCGAGGGCGGTGCCGGGAATCACTGTCGGCCATGAGATGGTCGGCGTGGTGGAGGCTGTGGGAGCCCAGGTGCGTAATGTGAAGCCTGGCGACAGGGTGACCGTCAATGTGGAGACCTTCTGCGGGGAGTGCTTCTTCTGCCAAAACGGGTATGTGAACAACTGCACCGACCCTGACGGAGGCTGGGCGCTCGGATGCAGAATTGACGGAGGACAGGCGGAATTCGTGCGTGTGCCGTATGCCGATCAGGGCCTGAACCATATCCCGGCGAATGTGTCCGACGAGCAGGCGCTGTTTGTCGGCGATGTGCTGGCAACCGGTTTCTGGGCGGCGCGCATCTCGGAAATCAAGGCGGATGATACCGTCCTCATCATCGGTGCGGGCCCGACGGGAATATGCACCCTGCTCTGCGTGATGCTCAGGAATCCGAGGCGTATCGTGGTGTGTGAGAAGTCGGAGGAACGTCAGGAATTCATAAGGAAGCATTATCCTTCAGTTGAGGTCGTCGCTCCCGAGGAATGCATGCCTCTGATGCGCTCATGCGAAAGGGGAGGGGCAGACGTGGTGATCGAGGTCGCCGGTGCGGAAGATACTTTCCGCATGGCATGGGAGGCTGCAAGACCTAATGCGACAGTGACTGTGGTTGCTTTGTACGACAGGCCTCAGATGCTGCCTCTGCCTGACATGTACGGCAAGAACCTTACTTTCAAGACAGGCGGGGTTGACGGCTGTGACTGCGAGGAAATACTTTCGCTCATCGCCCGAGGCCTCATCGACACGACTCCTCTGATAACACATACATTCCCGCTCGCTGATATCGAGGAGGCATACAGAATATTTGAAAACAGGCTTGACGGCGTCATCAAAATTGCCATCAAGGCCTGACGCCTATATGACGGGACTTATTTGCGATGGCCCGGACCTTCAGGGAACCAGCCTTTCCTGACACGCTCTTTCTGCTGCTTCAGTTCAAGGATGCTCCAGAATGAAGAGAATGCGGCGACGCCGAGAATGGTGGAAAGAATGAGGCCGCTGACCATCAGCGATATTGCTCCGAAGATGATGCCTGCGAGCAGGAACATCCACCAGCATCTGGAGCCGAGATAATACTCTGCCTTGATTACAATCGGGTGAAATATGCCTATGATGAGAAAGGTGGCCAGTCCTACAATAATTCCTGTATAGTTCATGTTTTGTCTGCTAATAGTCTTGCAAAGATAAACAGAAAGCCGGAAAATCAGTATATTTGCCTTATGGAATATCTGTCAAAACAACGATACGACGAGCTCATGGCTGAGCTGAACAACCTTATCAACGTGGTCTATCCTCAGGTACGCGAGATGGTTGCCGAGACCAGTGCGCAGGGGGACAGGAGTGAGAATGCCGGATACCGCGAAGCAAGGAGAAGGCAGGCGAAGACCATCAGCCGTATCCGCTTCCTGCAGAAGATCCTGGAGAATTCACGCGTGATCGATACTGCTGCACTGCCCAAGGACAGGGTCTGCCTTCTGAGCACAGTCGAATTCACGAACCTCTCTACCAATACCCGTATGAAGTTTGAGATAGTCAGCCCTCATGAGATGAACCTCGAGGCCGGCAAGATCTCGCTGAAGTCACCGATAGGCGCGGCCCTGATGGGCAGGAAGGTCGGCGAAACAGCCGAGGCTCAGACCCCTTCCGGAATCCTCCGCCTGAGGATTGAGAACATCACCTTTGAAGGACTTTAGCATACAGTATAGATCGCCCAAGTGGTTGATATCCAGTGAATTATTGGTTTTAGGGTCGGAAAAATCTCCGACCCTAAAATGCGTAAAATGCTGATTATTAGTGTTTTGTGTGGTGTGTTGAATGTGTGCTGCTGAGTGTATCCCGTTGAATATGCCCTGCTGAATGGAGCTCCAGATGATATCACGCCAGTCTGGCGATGTCACGGCACTCGAGGGCTGGCTTCCTGTAGCCGTTCTTGGTCACTTCGATCATTGCCTTGGCAACGTCGCTCATCTTGTTCCACATGCCGATGAGCTTGAAGAACGGGTACATGGCCCAGAAGAAGTACTGCATCGTCTGGATGCGCTTCTGGCCCTTGTATCTCCACATGATCGCCGGACGGAAGCTGTATGCTCCCTTGAACGGCATTGCGACCAGCGCATCTTCGGTGCTCTTCTTCACGCGCACCCACATCAGCGTCTTGCTCTTGTAGTTTCCCGCGCCGCTGAGATATACGAAGGTCATCTTCTCCTTCGGACCGACAACCTCGGCAAAATGAAGCGGGATGTCATGGCTGATGCCTTTGTACTGCTCCTCCTTGACTCCGACGCTGCTGATGCCGGCAATGAAGAACACGGCATCATATCCCTGAAGCTTAGGATCTCCGGCCTCAAGGGCCATGAAGTCAGGGACGATGTATTCCTCCAGCTTCGGGTGAGTGTGTCCGCATGGCCTTCTGCTGACGCTGAGGACCTTTTCGATTTCCGGATTGTCAAGGCAGGCGAGCATGACGCCCTCGCCGACATAGCCTGTTGTGCCTGTGATGATGAGTTTCATACTATCAAAATTTTTATAATTATGATAAAAATTTGTGAAAGTCTGATAGCCGTTCGCTATCGCTCACTCTCACGATGAAAATCGTTTGATATCGCCTTGGGCGAAAATATATCAAAGATTTTCATGTTCGGTTTCATAGTTATTTTAGTTTAGTTGTAAAGAATGACACGGCGTGTGCTACGACCTTTCTGAGTCTGCGGGTGATCATGTGGTTTTCACCTTCGACAATGATCAGTTCAGACTCCTGGGTATATGCCTCGACAAATTTTTCGCTGCATGAAAGCGGCACGATGTTGTCCTTGCTGCCGTGTATGAGCCTGATCGGTCCGGTATAGGCCTGAGCTGTTCCATATATGTCCAGTTCCTGGGTCGAGAGGATGTATTCGCGGCCGAGCTTCATCATGCCGAAGCACTTGACATATTCCGGTGGGTCGGCAGGGTTGAACTCAGCGCCGAAGAACCTTCCGTTCCTGCATGCATCCTGAATGACGGAACCTGGCGCAACCAGAACGAGCGCCGCAGGCGACTCGCCCCTCGAAGCAAGAATTCCCGCCGTCATGGATGCGACCACACCGCCCTGCGAATGACCCAGAAGCCCGATCTTGCTGACGTAGGGGAGCGACTTTGCATATTCCCACATCGCTAGAGCATCCTCGATCTCCTTACCGACAGTCATCTGCTGCATCTGACCCTCGCTCTTCCAATGTCCGCCGAAGTCGAAGCAGATCGATGCGATGCCTTCCTTCGCCAATGCCTTTGCCAGAGCGGGAATCGGAACGATGTTTTTGCTCGAGAAAATGCCGTGCATGAGTATCACCATAGGACACTTATCGGTGTCTTCATTGAAGCCGTCCGGCAGCGTCACCTCCATCGCCAGCCCTCCCTGAGGTCCGTGTACCTTGTACTCTTTCGAGAACGCGGTGAACGATAGGGAGAGGAGTAAGAGGATTATGGAAAGTTGTTTCATAGTATTGTTTTTTATCCTATAAAGATAGACAAATCTTTTGGTATATGGACTGAAAAATCCTTACATTTGGGTTATGAATACAATACTCGTATTCCTCCGTCAGCTGGAGGCCAATAACAACAAGTCATGGTTTGATGCTCACAAAGGGGAGTATCTGGAAGCACGCGCCCATTTCAATGCGATCGTGGAGAAACTCATCGATGGCATTGCCGGCTTTGATCCGTCAGTCAGGGGCGTCGGAATCAAGGAAAGTACGTACCGCATTTATAAGGATATGCGATTCTCCAAGGATGGCCTTCCATACAAGACCCACTTCGGAGCCTTCATCTGCAGGGGAGGACGCAAGTCCGGATACAGCGGGTATTATTTCCATATAGGAACTGGCTCAGGGGAGGATTATCCCTGCAGAAGCTTCCTGGCAGTAGGCAACTACTTCATGGAGCCGAAGGTCCTGAAGATCCTTAGAGAGGATATCGAACTTGGTGGAGGTGACTTCGACAGAATCATAAAGAGCCTTCACCCATCCCTCTCCCTTGACCAGGACCAGAAAATCAAACGCGCTCCGCTCGGCTTCGACGCAGCCGGCCCATACATCGAATACATCAAGCTGAAGAACCTCTGCCTCTCCGGCACGTTCGATGACTCCAATCTGGATACAGACGAGGTTTTGAAGGTCTTCAAGAGCGCAAAACCCTTCCTGGACTACATCAACAGGGCTATAGAATATAGTCGGGAAGAGGATGTGTAGGGCCCTGCTCTGTTCCTGGAGTTTTTATCCGTACCTTTTTCACTGTTCTCCCTACCTTTGTCGTGAGTTTGATGATTTTCTCCCTACTTTCTGGTGGGGAGTGGTGATGTTTGCGGTCGATGGAGAGTGAATGTTGCAACATTCCCGAAGAATCAGGCCAAACGTCCGTATTATCGCACGATTTCCCGGACAAGTTGGCTCAACACTATGCACTCATCCGGAAAAACACGTGATTTCCCGGACAGCCAGCTATGTTCGTCTCGTGCATATTCGATAAAATCATCAAACAAAACTTGCGGACGGGGTTAATCTTATGTTGATTGCGATTCGCGAAGATACGGTTCGTCGGAATGTCGGACTTTTGCCACTGTAATCAATGTAGGAATATGGAAGAAACAGTAAAGAAGATCTTTAAGGAAACCGCAACTGGCCCAAAGGCGATTCGCGTAGATATTTCAAACAGCCTGAATATTCTTGGTCTGCCGTTCATGTCATTTCAAAAAGGAGAGAGGACGCTTAGGTTTCTCCTGGATAGCGGCGCTTCAATGAATTTCATAAGAAAGGACGTTCTGGAAGAGTTCATCTCAGAGGCTGAACTATTGCCATATACAACGCAGTTCTTTGGTATTGAGAATGTCGGACATGAGACCAGTGTCTTCTCTCTGTCCATTCATCTTGGGCCTCATACCTTTACCGAGGACTTTCAGGAGTTGCCTGGTGAAAATTCCTTGCGCTTTTCACTGGACGACTATGATATTCAGCTTGATGGAATACTGGGATATACATTCTTCCGCACGTATAATGCGTGCTTCAGCTATGGCTCTATGAGCATGTATATCGATGTTCCATCCAATCAGTAAGTGCGCGAACATGGGTAATCTTTAGTCATTACCACTTCTTTATGATAGTAACTTAAAACTCCTAAATTTTAAAAATGCGTAAAAAATACGCAAAATATTTGCGTATTTGAGAAAATACTCTTTACTTTGCGTAAAAATAACACAAATATTAAATTTAACAACGAAGAAAGAGTATGAGCTTTTTTGATGAATGTGCTGGAAATATTGAGCAACAGAATGCATATAGAATGATTGCTAATACTAATAACAGCTTTTTCTTGACAGGTAAGGCTGGTACTGGTAAAAGTACATTCCTCCGTCGCATATGCGATGAGGTCAATAAGCGTTTTGTCGTGCTTGCTCCGACAGGTGTTGCAGCAATGAATGTTGGTGGACAAACGATCCACTCTTTTTTCGGATTGTCATTTGGTGTTCATGGCCCTAACAACTATGGAAACATAGATAAAGATCGAATAAAACTTCTTAATAAAATTGATACGATAATCATTGATGAGGTGTCAATGGTAAGATGTGATATGGTTGATGTCATAGATAGAATGTTGCGTCGTCATAGAAATGATCCGCATCCTTTTGGTGGTGTTCAGGTCGTGTTTGTTGGTGATTTGTTTCAGTTACCTCCTGTTATAAGCATGGCGGACAAGGCTCTTTTACGTAAGTTTTATAACTCAGCCGGGTACTATTTCTATGATTCGAATGTACTCAGTAACATAAAATTGCCAAAGATTGAGTTTACGAAGGTGTATCGTCAGAATGATCCTGCATTCATCGAACTCCTTGATCGCTTCCGTGTTGGAACAATTCAACAATCTGACATTGCTAAACTTAACACTCGTGTTGTAGATGAGGATCTTATCGGCATAGATGATAATTTCCGTATAATACTGACAACCAGAAGAGATGATGCTGCACTTATAAATGGTAATAGATTAGCTGAGATTAATGCTCCATCATATAAGTATATGGCCACATATTCTGGCGATTGTACGAAATGCAAAGACGCAGCTGAGGAGGAACTTATCTTGAAAGTTGGTGCTCAGGTTATGTTTATCCGAAATATCAGGAAAAGTGAATGCGTTAATGGTACTATTGGCATCGTGTCAGAAGTTACAGAGGGTACAATAAAGATAAGGCTTGAAAATGGTAGAGAGTGCGAGGTAGAGAAAGAGGTATGGGAGGCATTTGAGTATCAATATAATGAAGCATCAAAGATTGTCGAGAAGACAGTCGTTGGCAGAATGACTCAATATCCATTACGACTTGCATGGGCCATTACAATACACAAAAGCCAGTCTTTGACTTTTGACAAGGTTGCCATCAATTTTGGCAAAGGAGCATTTACCTATGGACAGACCTATGTCGCTTTGAGTCGTGCGAGATCTTTTGCTGGAATAGAGTTGATGCAGCATGTCAATCAGAACTCAGTTATGGTCTCTCGAGACATACTCACTTTCGCGAAAGAATATAATGATGAGAAAATCATTTCGACTGAGCTGGAGATAGGTGAGGCTATCAGCCAATATGAAACCACGAAGGATTATGATGCTCTTGCCACTACATTATGCCAAATCGCGGAGAAAGCAGTAAAAGCAAATGACATCAGCTATGCTTATGACCTTGTGTCCAGAGCATTGCAGAATATGGCTGATGATGACTGCCTGATGCAACATGTAACATGGCCAGTTGTATCAGCCGATAATAGAGAAGGCGTGTTCCTGAATGCTGTCAGATACCTATACTCAGGTCAAAGTCTTGATGCACAAAGGTTACTTGAGAATTTTCTCGTCTTTAACCCCGAGCATTTCGGAGCAATGTATCTGTTGGCAAGAACCTATGAGTTTCTAGGTGATACAGAAAAACTGAAGGATTGCTTTAACGATATGGCTTGCCTTGTCAAGAAAGCGTTAGATAATGGGATGGATTCAACTGCCTTCCGCAAATTTTTCTATCGTAGAGCAATTCTTCATTCGGAATTATGCGGTACAGCGGATGGAATAACCCTTTTGATGTTACTGATAAAGGAAAACCCAGGATATGACAAATATCACATATCTGCCCGTGACATTATCAGGAAATACAAGACATACCTCCGGACAGAGATTTCGGAAAGCAATACAATCGTATCAGCTATCCTCAATGATGAAATATCCGAGAGTGAATTCTTGGCGATCCTGCATAATGCAATCAATGAAAATGGTGTTGCATGGCGACTATATCGTCGTTCCCTTTCAGACCTGGATTTTGTAGTGACCGAAGATCAACCTACCTCGTGAGCATGCCACTAAAATCCTTTCGTGAGGGTGTATGCGTTACATCAGACTGTTGATAACTTTTCCCCGCACCATATCTGTTTGTCAGTCAATTGCTGAAACAATTTTGTTGTGGCGTAAGTGGTTGATTGATAATGAGTTGAGGTGCAGGGTAAACTTATTAACAATGTGTTTTTTGTTTTGGATATTCGTATAATTTTGCAGTCAAAACCAGGGGATATGACACAGGAACGTAACCGTACATATAAGAGAAGACAGCAGGCTGACAACCTGCTGTCTGCATCCACAGAAATGGGCAATGTGCCGCCGCAGGCGACGGATGTGGAGGAGGCTGTGCTGGGGGCCATGATGGTGTCCTCGGACAGCGTGGATCAGGTCATGGACCTGCTCAAGCCGGAGGCGTTCTATGATCCAAAGAACAAAGTCCTATTCGAAGCGATGCTTGAGCTTTTCAACGAGAGGTCGCCGATAGACATGCTCACGGTCATTGAGAGGTTGCGTCAGAAGAAGGCGCTTGAGGGAATCGGGGGCGCAGGTAGGATAGCCGCCCTTACCCAGAAGGTGGGTACGGGAGCCAATGTGGAATATTACGTCCGCATCCTTCAGCAGAAGGCAATCCAGAGGAACCTTATTGAGGCTTCATATGGCATTCTCAAGGATGCATTTGACCCAAGCGTGCCTGTCGACGACCTTGTCGCTGGCGCTCAGGACAGTGTGTATAATGCCATTTCCGGCAATCTGAAGAATCCGTATAAGCATGTTTCTGAGGTCATCAACCTGTCGATGGCGCGTATAGAGCGCAGCCAGAACTCTACCGGTGTCACAGGAGTGCATTCGGGTTTTTATAAGGTTGACAGGTTCACCATGGGCTGGCAGCCGGGCAATCTGATCATACTCGGTGCCCGACCGTCCGTCGGAAAGACTGCCTTCGCTCTGAATCTCGCCAGAAATGCGGCGGTGGAGTTCAACGAGCCGGTGGCGTTCTTCTCGCTGGAGATGACGGGAATGGAGCTGACGGACAGACTGATAGCTACTGAATCCGGAATATCTTCGGACAAGCTTAAGGGAAAGCAGAAGCTCCTCCCTGAGGAATGGGTGCACCTGGAACATAGCATCGACCGCATAGTGAAGGCGCCGCTGTATATCGACGAGACTCCGGGCATCACCCTGACGGAGTTCAGCGCAAAGGCGAAGAGACTGGTGAGGGAGAAGGGCGTGAAGATCATCTTTGTGGACTACCTGCAGCTGATGCACTCGGGCAAGCCGCAGCAGGGAGGGTTCTCGAAGGTGCAGGAGGTGACGGATATCTCGAATACCCTGAAGACGACGGCCAAGGAACTCAACATCCCGATCATCGCCCTGGCTCAGCTGAACCGAAACCTCATGAGCAGAATGGGCAGCAACGGCAAGCCCGTCCTGAGTGACCTGAAGGACTCGGGCTCCATCGAGCAGGATGCCGACATCGTGGTCTTCCTGCACAGGCCCGGCCTGCTGGGTCTCTCCGACGATCCGGACGATCTGTCAAGGACGGAGGTGATCTTCGCCAAGAACAGGAACGGCCAGGTCGGATCGGTCGAGATGAGGTACGTGGGCGACCTGATGAAGTTCGAGGACGAACAGCCGTTTTATCAGTCTGACGAGTTCGTCCAGACCGACTTTCCGGTATAGATGGAAATTATGTACAATATAGCAAGACAAATTCAGTTACTATGAGCGGACAATTTAACAACACTATTTCTGAGGACAAAATGCTGGGTAAGGAATATATTCTGGCTACCTATTTTCTCTATATGAAGCGTCACGATGCCTCTCGCGGGGTGTTGAAAAGACGATTTCATGCATTGCTTAGTGCTTATAATCCTGATATTCGGGAGGATTGGGAGCAAGATTTTGTTTTTGGAAATCTGATTGATGAGGAATGCTCGGAGGAAAAGCTGAGGATGATTGAAGAGATCATCGGGCGTAAGATGTATGATGATCTGACTTCTCCTCCGACTGATATCTATACGCTCCGAAGGGGGATGTTTCATGCATTGCTGAAGTACCGAGTCAAGGTCGGGGAAATCACTAAGACGTATGATGGCGTCATGGAATGTTCTGTAGGTTTTGAATTTGGCATACAGTTCTCCAAACAAGTGAGCAAGGAGATTTTTAGCACGATAATAGCTAAGGTGGACCGTGTGCTACTTCTGCTTTTAGGTGACAAGTATGATGAGAAAGTTTCTCTAGCAGATTTGACCCTGAAGTATGGATATTCTTTTGTCTCAGATGAGAAATTCCGTTAGATGACGACTGCATAGTCGGATAGTTTGTCCGTATTTCGATCTGTTTTGCTTGGTGGCGCCTATGATGTTGATGCTCAGTGAGTTAGTGTTTGGTTGTCCGGCGATTTTTGAGGATAAAGATGATGTAACTCCTTATGAACCATAGCTTTAGGTGCCACGGGTTGCGGATCGTACTGTTGTTGGACGGTGAGAGGACATGATATGAGCATCTGTGCATAAAATGCTTGTTTTGTGTATGGATGGTAGCTGAAATGACCATAAAACACTGAAAAAGAGTACCATCTGTACATGAATAGCCAAAATTGTGTACAGATGGTATTTTCCAGACTTTATATACAATGCCATGCATTAAAGCAATGATATATCAGTTTACAATTACCTGTCTAGCATAGCCTAGAGATCATTTTCCCGATTCGAGTGCCTGAAGGCATGCAACGTTCGGACAAATTATGTATTTTTGTGATGCTAAAAACAATTTGATATGAAGGAAGAATGCTTGATATGCAAGGCGCCGCTGGAGTATCTTCAGGAGGATGTCCTGATGGAGTGCAGCATATGTCACAGGAGTGAGTTCAGCAAGACAAGGTGTGTGAACGGTCACTATGTGTGCAACGAATGCCACTCCAAGGGTGTGGACTCGATAGTCGGACTGTGTCTGAACGAGACCTCATGCGATCCGATAGAGATCATCGGGAAGATGATGGACATGCCTTTCTGCCATATGCACGGGCCGGAGCATCATATCATGGTAGGTGCGGCTCTGCTGACAGCATACCGTAATGCCGGGGGAGAGATCGACCTTCCGAAGGCGCTGGGCGAGATGGTGAGCCGAGGAAGCAAGGTGCCCGGCGGAGCATGCGGCTTCTGGGGTGCGTGCGGAGCGGCCATAAGCACGGGCATGTTCATGTCCATAATCACCGGCTCGACCCCTCTGAAGAATGAGGCATGGGGTCATTCGAACCTCATGACATCGCGCTCGCTGGCCCGGCTCGGCGAGATCGGCGGCCCGCGCTGCTGCAAACGCAACTCCTACATGTCAATCCTCACTGCAGTCGACTATGCCGAAGAGGTTACCGGCGTCAGGATGCAGAAGCCGAACATAGTCTGCCGCCATATGTCCTCCAACAGCCAGTGCATCGGCAGACGCTGTCCTTTCCATCCGGCAAATCAGTAGTCGCCGGGAAATAATCTGCCACATATATCGAACGTTGACCACAAAAGCCGAAATTCACACCCGAATAACGGCTTTTGCCGTATTATATTTTCCACAATGGTCTATTCTGGGCATTTTTGCAGCAGAATTTTTTAAATAAATCTGAAATTATGGTAAATATTAATGAAAAAGTAAAGGCAATTGTTGCCGAGAAACTAGGTGTTGATATTGAGATGGTAGTTGATTCAGCGAACTTTCAGGCCGACCTTGGCGCTGATTCACTCGATATCGTTGAACTGGTGATGGATTTTGAAAAGGAGTTCGGAATTGAAATACCTGATGATGATGCCGGTGACAATATCGTGACTGTAGCTGATGCCATCAGATATATCGAGAAAAAAGTCGAGGAGAAATAATCCCGTCGAACCGTACTTCAACCTAAACCAAAATGAATTTCACTTCTGTTAATAAGATCTTCGAAGAGTCGTTCAGGAAGAACTGGGACCGACCGGCCCTGTCAAATTACCAAGGTGCGACTCTTCATTATCGTGACCTTGCAAGGAGAATAGCCAAGCTGCACATAATGTTCGAGTCATCCGGACTTGAGAAAGGTGACAAGATCGCCATCTGTTCCAGAAATCAGGCGAACTGGGCTGTTGCGTTCCTGGGTGCATTGACATTTGGCGCTGTACCTGTGCCCTTGATGCATGAATTCAAGTCATCTAACATTCATCATCTGGTAAATCACTCCGAGGCAAAGGTCCTCTTTGTGGATGATGTCATATGGGAAGGCCTCTCTGAATCGGAGATGCCGGATCTTCTGGCCATCATTCAGGTCAACACATTCAATCTGCTCTATACAGCAGATAAAAATATTGACGATGCCAAAGCACATCTGAATGAACTTTATGGCAGGAAGTATCCTGAAGCATTTACTCCGGATTCAATCAATTACTATGAGGATTCAGCAGACGAACTGGCTATTATCAATTATACGTCAGGAACCTCAGGATTCTCAAAAGGCGTCATGGTGCCTTACAGGGCAATATGGTCAAATATTGAATTCGGACGCAAGGTGCTGCCGGATCTTGACAATACCTCAAGGGTGGTTTCGATGCTTCCGTGCGCTCACATGTACGGTCTCATGTTTGAAGTTCTCTACGAACTGAGCATCGGCTGCCACGTTCACTTCCTTTCGCGTCTCCCTAGTCCGAAGATCATAATGCAGGCTCTCTCTGAAATCAAGCCGAGCGTGGTCGTGGCCGTGCCTCTGATCATTGAGAAGATCTATAAGACCAAGGTGAAGCCTGTTCTGGAGAAGTCCGGAATCAAGTTCGCAATGAAGGTGCCAGGCCTGGACCAGGTCATCATGAACAAGATCAAGGCAGAGCTTGTGAAGGCCTTTGGAGGAGAATTCTATGAGGTCATCATTGGTGGAGCCGCCTTCAATAAGGAGGTCGAAACGTTCTTCAAGCGAATGGAGTTCCCTTATTCTGTGGGCTATGGTATGACGGAGTGCGCTCCGATCATCACATTTGACGACTGGAAGACGGCCAAGCTGTATTCTTGCGGAAAGTGTGCGCCGAATATGGAGATCAAGATAGATTCACACGATCCGGCGAACATCCCTGGAGAGGTGCTTGTCAAGGGCGCCAACGTCTTCCTCGGATATTTCAAGAATCCGGAAGCGACAAACGAAGTGCTTGATGCGGACGGATGGTTCCATACAGGTGATATGGGAGTCCTCGATACAGACGGCTACCTCTTCCTCCGCGGTCGTTCAAAGTGCATGATTCTCGGCCCGTCCGGTCAGAACATTTATCCGGAAGAAGTGGAGGCTGCACTTGACACAAGACCATATATTCTTGAATCGCTCGTAATCGAAGACGATGGAGGTCTCACAGCCCTCATCTACCCGGATTTTGATCAGGGAGCAAAGGACGGCATCAGCCAGAAGGCTATGGTCGCAATGATGGAAGGTTCACTTGCAGATGTAAATAAGGAGATTCCTAATTACGCCCGACTCAAGCGTATAGAGGTGATGTCAGAACCATTCGAACGTACCCCTAAGAAGAGCATCAAGAGATATCTGTATCAGAGAAAATAAGATCTTGACCATGTTTTATAATTTCCATCGCAGAGAGAGGTAGACTCCTTCGGATGTGAGATTTCCGGGGCTGTGGTATATGGTTCCGATCACTCCTGCATAAAGTCGCCTATAGACCTTGATGAACAGGCGTGTCTGTGAGTAGAGGTCTATAGGTGAATTCATTTTATGGGTTTTCCATATGTCGGTGTAGTGCTCGATGATAAGGCGTTTCCATTCCCATCCACCCACCATCGAGAACTGACCTCCGAATCCCATGCGCTGCTTCCACATGGCCAGGGGTTC
>JAEIGA010005599.1_pt1 | contig 19171 bp, 28 predicted proteins | sample 9270691 | NCBI WGS metagenome assembly JAEIGA01 (sample SAMN17057246, study PRJNA624740) | gut metagenome | biome: biome; isolation source: fecal sample | host: Bos grunniens | place: China: Xizang | collected 2019 | reverse complement strand
TATTAGTAAAGATAAAATAAGAAATAAAATAAAAGAACTAGAAGCAAGTTATAAAAAATACGAAAGAGAAGGTTTGTCAAATTTTATAGATAAATTAGACATAGGAACTAGAATTGAAGTTTTAAAAGAATTATTAGGAGATGAATAATGAAAGAATTAAGTGAATTATTAGAAGGTGTTGAAGTAGAAGATGATGAATTTGTACCTAAAAGTAAAATAAGAGAAGTATTAAAAGATATTTATTTTTATTATGGACAAAATAACGATACGTTTTTAGTAGATAAAATTAGAAAAGAACTACTAGGAGGATAAATATGGAAGAATTAGATAAAATAATTAAAATACTAGAAATATTAGAAAAGCAGAAAGAAAAAGAAATTGAGAAAAATTTAGAAGAATTAAAGGAGTTATTTAAAAAATGTTAGATATATTAATATTTATGCTAGAATTAGCAGCAATACTTATACTAGGAATGATAATAGCAATACTTTTAATTATGATACTTACTACAATAGTATGTATGATCCTAGAAGCAAAAGATAAAATTAAAGAAAGGAAAGAATAATGTTAGAAGTAATTATAACAATGGTTGAATTAATAGCAATAGCAATATTAAGTGTAATAATAGGGATAGCAGCTGTATTTATAGCTTACTTTGTACAATTTATGATACACGAAATTAGAAAAATGTTTAAGGAATTTGAATAATGAGTATAGAAGAAGTAATAAGACAATTAAAAACAATAGGCGAGTGCGAAGTAGGAACTATACGTAAAATGGCTATTAGCAGAGCAATAGAAGAATTAGAAAAGTTAGGGAAACAGTAATGTTTCCTTTTTTTATCCTTAAAAAAGACACTATTGTAGAAATGACTTAAATAAATATGATATAGAAAAATTAGAAGAACAAATGAAACCAAGTAGAGCCAGTGTATAATAATGTTTTTAAGTTCTTCTTCATAACATATACCTAAAAATTCGTAATAGAATACCTTACTAAAATTGATAAACTTTGTTTTTTATATTAATGTTTCCTTAACTGTCTACTGGCTCTATTTTTATATAGGTGGCTTATGAAATTTAGCGAAACTTCATCTAACATATTACACGAATACTATAAATTTAGAAAATACTATTGTAGTAAGTGCAAATACTACACAGGTAATAAATGTTTAAGACATAGGCTAGTAATGGACTGTGTTAAGAAAGGTTTAAAGAATGTATAAGTTTGAAAAAATAAATGATGATACTTATAAATTAATTACTGATACAAAAGAATTTACATTTACTAGAACAGTAGATATAGCAAGAGAATTACAAAGTGTTGATATGTACACTACTTTTTATGTAGCACAATTTTTAGCTGAACGTGGTGAAACATTAGACAATACAAGTTTAAGGGTAGAACGTAAAGAAGGCAACCAAACAATAGTTGATGAAAGTGGACTAGAAGCTATCAAAAAAGAAGCACGTAACCTAGCTTACTATGATATTATAAACAAGTTATTCAAAAAGATATTTGGTAAAGGCTATATGGAACAATTAACAGATATAGGAATTAACTTAACCGATACAGACACAGTAAGTAAGTTTGTAGGTGACTTAACTAGAATACTAACAAACGGACTAGACGATAACACGCCCAGCGTCAATAATTAGAAAAGAAGTTGAAAAGGATCGTAAACAAAAAGGCTTACAATTCTGTTTTGCATATTATAAAGACCTGGACGAAGCATACGCATTTTACTGTGCTAGATATGACAACATAAGTTTTGATAAGTTTCTGGAACTACCACTAACGGAATTTAATAGAAAGATATCTAGCGTACCAGAAAGCGAACCACTATATATAATAATGAAGTCCAGAGCAATAAATACAAACCTTATAAAAGATAAAAACGAAAAGAAATACTGGGAAACATTAAAAAGAGAAAATAAGATACCTTATGCTTATTATAATAATAATGATACTTCACCAGTAAATTTAGGGGGAATATTATGACAAAAGACCTAGAAGAATATTACAAACATATAAGATACATTAACGATAAAGTAGCAGAATTTGAAGATGAAGAAGGTAACTACTTTCAAATAACACCTAGTAACTTACTAGTAGCTGTTCAATACCAAGCCTTAAATAAGCAAGAATACGAACAAGCTGTATTTCAACAACTAATACCAAAAGACATTATTTGTAAAGAAGTAGATATAGACAAGATAATACCTAAAAATGAAGTAACACATAACGATAAAGATAAGTTTACTTTAACTACTATAAAGCAAAAAGCAAAGCAAGTATGGTTTGTAATGAATAGTGTAGGAATAAAAAAGGCTTATCCAGATAAAGACGAAGCATTAAAAGTAGCAAAAGAGATAAACAAAAAAATATTTGAAGTTTGTGATATTAAGGTAATGTAAATGTATATATTTGATAATGAAAGTTTAGAGTATTTACTAAAAAGAAACGAACATTGTATACATAAAGACTATGTAGAATATCTAATAGGTAACAAAGAAAAGATAGCAATAAAAGAAAAAGATAGTTATAAGATAGGAATAATAATACCTAACTGTAATTATGAAGAATGGATAGAAAAGTGTTTAAGTTCTATTGAAAAACAAACATATAAGAATTATGAAGTTATATTTATAGATGACTGTTCGACTGACGATAGTGTAAAGATAGCCCAAAAGTTCTTGAATAGAATACCTTTAAAAATAGTTGAGTTAAGGCAAAAACGATATAACGGTGGTGCAAGAAATGAAGGGTATTTATATTTAAGTGATGACGTAGACTATGTATGGTATATAGATAGTGATGACTGGATCGTACCAGAAGCATTAGAAACAATAAATGCTAATTTAGGTGCTGACGTATTATTTATAGGAATAGCAGATAGTAACGGTTATTATTACATACCAAACTACAAGAACAAATATGAAGCAATAAAAGGGTGGTCTGGTTCTTCTGGTAAAGTAATAAAAAAAGAACTAGCAATTAGTCAATTATACCAGGAAGGCACATTAAAAGAAGATAGAACGCAACATTATAAAATAACTATTAATATGAATACTTACAAGTGTATACCAAATATACTTTATACGTGGAATAGAAAGAACACGAAGTCAGTAACAACTGTAAGAAATAAAAAATGGAAAGCTGATACAATAAGAAATTATGCTGACGCAGTAGAAATGTACGAATTAGAAAAAGGCAGAGATATTAAAATAGACCAGTTATTATTAGAACGTATATATAATACTAAAAATGAAGTAGAAAGAAATTTGGATAGTCAACAATGAGATATGTAATATTAGCAAAAGGACAACACAAAGGTTTTAATATACCAAGACAGTTAAGTGTAATAAATAGTGAAAGGTTACTAGATAGAACCATAAGACTATTAAGGGAAAACGGTGTAAAAGACATAATAGTTACAGGAAGTTATACCGATATAGACGCAAAAGTAATTGATCCAAAAGGCAATACTTATGACTACAACAATGATAGTAAAGGGTATTGGCTAGATGCGTTTGACGGACTATTAGAAGAACCAACAACGTTTTTAATGGGTGACGTATATTTTAGTGAAGCAGCAATAAAGATAATAGTAAATACTGACAAAGAAATGTTTTTTTGCAGCGATAAAAATACAAGTAAAGACTATATAAAAGAGTGGGATGAGCCATTTGGATATAAAGTAATAAATACTGATAGGTTTAAAGAAGCGATAAAAAAAGCCAAAGACTTATACGATAATGGCAAGACCAGAAGAAACCCAATAATATGGGAAGTATATAGGTTATTAAATGGAATTAACATAAACAAACATAAATTAACATATAATTATATAGCTATAAACGATATAACGTGCGACATAGATAAACCAGAAGACGTAGCTAAAATAAATTTTAAGTTAGGAGTTGGAAAAATGATAAGAGTAAAAGCAAAAATTAACTTTTCTTATTCAAAATTTAGTGAAGTAAAAGAATTAGTAAGAGCAAATGCAGAAGGTAACCAAGAAGGAACAATACAACCAGGCGATATGTTTATAGTAAGTAATGAACAAGCTGAATATTTAACTGAAAAAGCTGACTGGTGTAAAGCTAATGGACCATTAGTAGACATAATTGAAGTAATACCAGAAGAAAAGAAAGAAACAAAAGAAGAAAAGAAAGAAGTAAAGAAAGCAACTAAAAAGGCTACAAAGAAAACAACCAAAAAGTAGGTGATACTATTGGCTAATGAAGAAAACTTACGTAAATTAACCACGAAAGAAGCACGAGAGATAGGACGTAAGGGTGGCATAAGAAGTGGTGAAGCAAGAAAAGAAAAAAAGCTATTCAAAGAAGAAATACTAAAACGAATGGGTGAGAAAGACTGGAACGATATAGTAGATAAACTTATTGAAAGAGCGAAAAAGAATGATAAGTCCTTTGAAGTATTAAGAGATACCATAGGACAAAAACCAAAAGAAGAAGTAGAACACGAAGTAAAACTTCCAGTATTCAATATAGAAGTAGTAGATAATAGTGAGTTAGAAAAGGAATTTTTCAACGATAATGAGGTTGAGTAGAAAACAAACTAAACTATTAGAAAGAATATTAGAACCAGTACCAAGTGATATATATGTTCAGGGTAGCGTTCAAAGTGGTAAAACATTCGTTATAGCATTAAGTTTAATAGAATATACTAAAAACTTATATAAGTATGATCCAGAAGGCAAATACAATGGTGCAATAGTAGGCTGGGACTTACAAACATTAAAAGGAAATATAATTGAGCCACTACAAAACTTTCTAGATATGGCAGGATATACTAATGGTGTAGACTATGAACTAAAATATGGAACTAATGATAAATATTTTAAGTTTCTAAATATGAAATATTACTTCTTTGGGTTTAATACTCAATTAAGTTTCAACAAAGTATTAGGTAGACCTTTACTATTTGTATGGATAGATGAAAGCGCAAGAATATATAGTCAGTCTACATTACAAAAAAGTTTTGATGAGTTTCCTGGTAGACAGCTTAACTTTGTAGGACACCCTTTTAAAAAAACTATACATAGCTTTAACGTAGAAGGCAATGAAAACCACCCGTACAAAAAGAAATATATAGACGATACACCAGAAGCAATACATTTTACATTTTATCCAATAGATAACCCAAATATAAACACTAGCGAAAAGATAAAAGAAGTAAAAGAAATATATCCACCTGGAAGTTTAAGAGACCAGAAGATATATAACGAGTGGGTAACAAGTGAAGGTAGAGTATTTGAAAACTTAAATATAATAGATAACCTAGATAATTTAAGAATAAAAGAAATAGGTATAGGCTGTGACTATGGTAGTGTAAACCCTACTACATTTGTACCAATAGCATTATGTTTTGACTTAATAGAGAGTAGGTGGAAGTTAGTAAGACTAGAAACTTATTATCACGATCCAGGTATAAATGGTGAGAAACCAACAACAGCTTTTTATGTAGAACAAGAAAAGAAGTTCATAAACTATCTAGCTGATAAATATAAGAATATACCGATAACGTGTAATGTAGTAGATAGTGAAGCAACACACTTTACTAATGCTTTATACAATGCTGGTGTAGACTATTTAGCAGCTACCAAAGGACCAGGAAGTGTAGATAGGGGTGTACAGCAACTACAAAGTTTAATATATAAAGGTGTATTTTACATACTAAAAACACCAACGATAGAATTAATAGACAAAGAGCCAATATATGCTAGTAGAGATGAAAGCCTATTAGAATTTGAAGGTTATCAATACGACACAATAAAGAGCCTAAATACAGGTGTAAATTGTTATAAGAAAGAAAAAGACCATAGTATAGACGCTACAAGATATTTAATAGATGAATGGCAAGATATAGGTAAATGTCCAGTAATATAGGAGTAATAATGGAAATTAAATGTCCAAGAACAAAAAGGTTTCATTTTAAGATAAATATAGAAGAATACATAAGCGACTTGGAAAAGCTAGGTATAGAACAGCAAACACCAATAATTGTTACTATACCCTGTGCCAAGTGCAAGATGATAGAAACTTATGAAATATATAAAGATAGGGTGCTAATAAAAAGCAGTCCAAGATAAAGTTATTAACATTTTAATAAAATAAATTTTAAGTGCAAGAAGTATTATTAAGTACAAGAAGCATATAGACTAACTAGGTTTATATGCTTTTTTATTTAGGGGGATATATGAAAGTAAATTTATATATAGGTAGTAGAAAAGTAAAAACAGTCAAAGTAAAAGCGACTAATGTAATGAATGAAGTTATTAAGAAAGACTATAAGGTAACAATTATAGGACATAAAGATATCTTTAATAAGTTTATAGTAACAACTTTTTTAAGACCAGTAAGTTTGCTTAACGATCCAACTGATAAAGAAGTAAACCTAAATTGTAATATATATGGGGGTGCAAACATTGAGTAATTTAAGAGAATTTAGACCATTACAAAGTCCATTTATTAAAGTCAATGCAGAAGTTGTACTTAATGGTACTACAAATGGAAAAGCAAACATTAAAAAGGAAGTAACTTATAAAGTAAGTCCACCAGCTAAAAAGATAGCAACTTATATATGTAACCAAATATTTGGTAGCGACTTGGTAGTAAGTATGCCAGAAGGTATTAACTGGCTTATGCCTACATTAAGGGAAGCTATGGAAACTGGGGTATATTGCAAAGAAAGTTTTATTTACTTACATAAGTTTGATAATAAGGTATACCTAGAAATAGTAAAGCCTAACCAATTATTTAACCTAGTGCAAAAGTTCGATAAAATTTACAGCTGCACAATAGTACAAGAAGATGAAGTAGCTGATACAAAAGTAGTTTTATATAGAGATATTAAGATAGAAGACGGTAAAAGTTTCATTACATTAAGAGCAGGAATAATAGATGACTACAACAAAGAAGAAAAAATAACTATTGATAAATATAATTCTTTAATGGGTACGGACTATAAGAGCCAATACATACTAGGCTATGAAGTAATAATTAATTTAGACTTGGGGCAAGACTTTTTTAGAGATAGCAAAAAGCTATTAATAGAATGTACTAGAATAATGGATATCTTAAATGATGAACTAGAAAAGACACGTACAAGAATAGCAACAACAAACCACTTCCAAAGTGGCAATATGGTAACTAAATGGCAGCCACAAACCAACTTTAATGCTATGCAGGTTTCAGTAGGTGACTTACAAGACTACTTTACATTAATGCCTGGTGATAAAGAACATTACTTGTTCCAATTCTTACAGGGTGAATTAAGAAACCAAAACTACGTAGATACATATAAATTCTATGACTATCAAATAATACAAATGGCAGGACTATCACCAGCAAGTTTTGGATATGAAAAAGACGCATACCAAAACACAGCAACTATCGATATGAACGCCAACGCTAGTGATATGACTATTGAAGCAATAAAGACACAGATAGAACCACAAATAAATAGACTATTAGAAAATATAGCAAAAATGCAAAACACTAATGGAATAAAAGAAAACATAATACCAATGCAATTAGAGTGGAACTATGGAAGCAACGAAAGAATAAGCGACTGGGATAAAGTAGAAATACTAAAAGAAATACAAAGGGTAGCTTCTATACCTTATGAGCAAAGAGCAGAAATACTAGCACCACTATTAAATAAGATAATGGATAGCAACGTAGAGCCAAAGGACTTAATAGAAGCACATAAAAACGAATTAGGGAATATAAGGGTAGAGTATGGCGAACTATAATATTTATGGACACGTTCTATATAGTGAAATTCAATATGAAGACTTAATGCACCAGACAGAAAAAATATTCATACGTTCATTAATGGCTAGGGTTCCAGATATAACAGACTGGACTAATACTATATGGAACGATATAGACCACGAATATATGATCCGTACACTAGAAGAAATAAAGCGAGATATTATAGATAACGACTTAACTTCACTGCTTAAATACGAAAACACTGCAATAGATATAAATGAAGTAATAGAAGCAAGTAAAAACCTAGCTAATATGTATGACATAAATAACATATCTAAATTTAGAGCAATAGAAAAAGCCTATGGTAATAAGATAGCAAAGGCATATAAAAAAAGAGTAGAAGTAATTAGTGAAGTAGATGAATTAGAATACTTAACACAGCAGATAAAGAATTTTAGCAAGTTAGAACAAACGATACCATATTATAGTGGTGGTGAAATAATAAGAACAGTAACACCTAGTACATACTTATCTATGCTCTACAATGTAAACATAACACGTACAGGCTGGAACCAAACATTTAAAGACGCCGAATACTTTAATAAGGACTTAATGATATTAGAAACACACCCTAATAGCTGTGAACATTGCAGACCATACCAACGGTAAGATATATTCAAGAACTGGTAAAGGTAGATATCCAAGTATAGAAGAAGCCTATGAACATATAGGACACCCTAATTGTAAATGCGAATTTAGTATTTATTGGGGACCAGAACAACTAGAAATGCAAGATAAAGGTGTAAGGGGTAACTACGAAGAAGACCAGAAGAAGAAAGCTATCGAAAGAGAAATACGAAAAGCTGAAAACGAATTAGACTTATTTAATATGATAGGCAACCAAGCAGAAGTAGACAAAACGATCCAGAAGATAGCTAAACTAAATGAAAAGTTATAAATATTGGTTAGTGAGGGGAAGGCACACCATTTCAAAAGGCAAGTTCCCAAAAATGTAATACTTCCTGCAAGAAGGGGGAAAAATGGATATTAAAAAATATCTAAAAAATGAAGTCGAAATATCTAATGATGATATAGACTTCGAAAAATTAACTACTGACTTACGTAAAGGATACGTAGTAGAAAAAGACTTTGCTGAAAGACTACAAAAAGAACACGAAAGCGAGTTAGGTAACAAAATAAAGGAATACACTGACAGAATAGCCAACTTGCAAAATGACTATGATAGTTTAACAACAAAGTACAACGATAGTGTAGCACAAAACAAAGCTAATAACTTAAAGGTAGCTATATTATCAAATGGTTTTAAAGGTAGCGACATTGAAGAAGTAGCAAAATTAAGGACTACAATGTATGGTGATATTAATGACGACAATGAAGCGCTAGGAAAAGTCAAAGAACGTTATAACAAAGTCTACTTTGATACTAAACTAGATGAAGCACCAAACGAAGCCAAAATGAATACTACTGCACCAGAAGAACATAAGCCAGTAATTAATAGAAATACAAGTATAAAAGACTTGATGAAAAATTAAGGGGGAAATTTTAAAATGGCAAATTTTACACAAATAGGTTTAGACCTACAAAGCGTTATGAAAAGAACATACGCTAATTTACTTTATAGAAGTTCATTCTACAACTTCTTAAATGAAGCATATATTGGTGAAGTTAGAACAACAGGAACACCAATTATTGAAGTTATGAAACAAGTACCAACAACAATTACACAAAGAGACTATGCAGAAATGACAGCTGCTAAAACACCAGCATTAGTTGGTTACAATTCAGCTAAGGTAGACTTAACAGAATTACCTATGGACTACTCTTTCCGTATTCCAGTATTAGTAACAGGATCAAATATTGTTAATGCAATTGATGAAGCAGTTAGACTAAATGATAGCCAAATTGCAGTAAAAATTGATACATACGGTTTTGATAAACTAGCTGATACAATTACAGGTGATAGAACTTCATCTAAAACAGCAGCTGATACAGGTTCAACATATACTTGGAACCCAGCTACAAACGAAGCTTATGTAACAGCTTTAAATGCATTAAAAGCAACATTATTTAACTTAAATGTATATGACGCATACAGACTAGGACTAGAAGCAGTTGAATATGGAAAATTAGTAGCAGCTTTAACTTCTGTATTAAAATTCGAAACACTAGCAGGTGTTGAAGGTGTAGACAGAGGCGAAGTGGCTAGAGCATACGGAATTGATATATTCCCAATTAATTCTAGTGTATTAACAAATAGCGAGAAAGGATATTTTGCTTCACCAGTTGGTGTAGTAGGTGATACTTTCTTCTCATCTATGGTTGAATATAACGGAAACTATCCAGGTTTTCCAGGCTTAACTTGTGCTGCTTAACTAGCAGCACAGACAAGGTCGGTTTAGTAGAAATACTATTCAAAAAGAACTCTGTGAAGTCGGTAAAAACCTAAACGTAAAGACGTAGGCAATACCGAGCCAAGCCTAGCAATAGGAAGGTGTAACGACTATTCCCAAAGGGGAAGTACAACCAAGCGGTTGGAAGTGCAGAGAACCTAAACAAGTAAAGTTGTAGGTTAAGAGATAGTCTACTCTATATAGAAATATATAGCAGTTCATAAGAGAACGGATATGTCGTAGCGAAACATATTGAATATACAGGACTATGTAGTAGAAGGAAATGTACTATTTGGTGCAGAAGTAGTTAGACCAGAAGCTATTATTAAGTTAGTTGCAGGTGCTTCTGTATAGGGGTAAATTATGACACTATTTTTAGCAAGTGAGTTTCAAAGTAAATATGGTATAGACATAGAACCAAATATTATAGAAGCTGCAAGTGAAATGATATTCGCACAGGTAGGACCATTATATAAAGGCGAGTGGGATAGTAGCAGCTGTCCAGAGCGTATTAAAAGTGCTGCTATGGAACAAGCTAGGTTCTTAATAGAACAAGATATACCACACGTTGATACAAATAAATTAAAGGCTGGCGAAATGTCAGCAGAACTTAATAGCGAATATTCAACACTAGCTTTAACCATATTAAGTAATGGTGGTTATCTTTATAGGGGTAACCCAATTAACTACAATATGGGGCTAAATATTAATTGGGGTGAGTAAATGTTTTTAACAAATGGGTTTGCTGCTAAACTGGTACAGTATAACCGAAATGGAAAAAGTCTAGCTTATGATGACGAAGATATCCAAAAAATTGATATCAAACTTATTCCTTATAATGTAGATGACACAGTAAACTTTGGTACTTATACAGTTCCAGAAGCTACTGGATCGTTTATGATAAGACGTAACGTAGATATTAAAGAAGGCGACCAGATAGAGTATAACAATAAGGTTTATACTGTCTTAAAGTTAGCTGAAAAATGGATATATAACAGAATTGAATATAAGGTGGCTTGGGTAAAATAATGCAGGTTAGTGCTTCGTTCAAATGGAACGATAAGACTAAAATGAAATTAAATAACGCAAGTGAAATTATATTAAGAGCCATAGCAAGACAAACATTAGACTATACAGGTTCTAGTAAGGTGGTAGCTAATTCAAGTGGCGCTAATTATAGACTGCCAGCAGGACATAATAGTGGTGCCACAGAACAAACTATGTTTAGCAAAGGCGTACAAGGTGACGTACAAAGTGGGTTATATATTGGTAACTTTACTGACTATGCTTCTTATGTATATCCTAAAACAAACGTAGCTTGGACAAACCCTAATACACAAACTAGGTGGTTTGAGTATATATGGCGTAAGTATGGTACAGGCATTACAAATAATTCAATAAAGGAATTTAGCAGATGATATTAAATAATAATGTAAGACTAGGGAATATTGATAAAAACTTAATACTAATACAGTATTTACACGAACTATTCCCAGAATATTTAATTAAAAGCGAAATATCTAGTAATGATGATGACGTAAAGGTAATAGTAGTACAAATGGCTACTGGACCACGTGAGATATTATATGAAGGCTATATATACGATAACTTTACTATTGAAATATTTGGTAAGTCTATAAGAGAAAACAAACAAACTGCTTATGAAATAGGACTACTACCTGGAAACAATATAACTTATGAATATAATGGCGATAAATACCAAATATTATTTAGACAAATGAGTAACCCTACAAATATCTTTTATGAAGATATAAGACGTGTAGGTTATACACTAACACTACAAACAATAATAGAGAAAGGGGAATAAAATGAGTTATTACACAAATAACAGACAAGTAATTAAGAGCTTAAAACTTAACACAGGTACAGCACAAAACCCAGCTTATACTGACCTTTGCTGTGCAAGTGAAAGAACATTAAATTTAAGTTTAGATAGTCAAGACTTTTCAGTATTCTGTGATGCTTTAAAAAGACACGTAACAACAGGTGCAGACGTAAATATAGCAACAACATTAAAATTAGATGCTGATAATGCAGCTATGATAGCATTACTTGGTAACGTACACGCTTTAATTAAAGACGGAACAATAGCACAATTCAATAACTTAATGATCCAATTCGAATTATTAAGTGGCTATACTTCATCTACTTTAACTTATACAGCATATAACGCATTCGCAAACTTAACAATAGAAAGTATAGGTGGTGCAGCAGAAGACGTAACCGAAGTAAGCGCAACATTTACACTAAACGGAACAGCAACACCAGCTGCTTCTGTATAGAAATAGACTTTAAGGGTGCTGGTAGATAGCACCCTTTTATATTATAGAAAGGAGCAGATATGGACGGTGGAAATGTAATATTTAAGTTTCTAGGTGATGACAAACAACTTAAAAGTGCGCTAGGTGGAATAGGCAAAGTAGCAAGTGGTGTTATGAAAGGCATAGGCATAACCACAGCAGCAGTAGCAACTGGTTTTACAGCATTAGTAACTGAAAGCGTAAAAGCTAGGGGCGAGATAGAACAGTCAATAGGTGGTGTAGAAACTTTATTCAAAGAGAATGCTGACTTGGTAAAAGAGAATGCTGAAAAGGCTTTCAAAACAGCTGGCGTAAGTGCTAATGAATATATGCAGGGCGTAAATAGTTTTGCAGCTTCATTATTACAAAGTACAGGAAATAATACCAAAGAAGCAGCAGAAGTAGCTGATATGGCTTTTAGAGATATGAGCGACAATGCTAATAAGTTCGGTACTTCAATGGAAAGCATACAAAACGCATATCAAGGTTTTGCTAAACAAAACTACACTATGCTAGATAACTTAAAACTAGGCTATGGTGGTACTAAAACTGAAATGCAACGTTTACTTAAAGACGCTCAAAAGATAACTGGTGTAAAGTACGATATTAACAATTTAAAAGACGTCTATGAAGCAATACACGTTATTCAAGATGAAATGGGTGTAACTGGAACTACTGCAAAAGAAGCAACTGAAACATTAACAGGTTCAATAGCAAGTCTAAAAGCTAGTTGGGATAATTTATTAAGTGGAACTGGCAATATGGGTGACGTAGTAGAAAGCGCAGCAACAGCCTTTAAGAACGTATTAAGACTAGTAGAAGAAGCAATACCAGATATAATGGAAAATATGTATGAGTGGCTACCAGAAATAATTGAATTAGGCGTAAATATAATGAGTGCAATAGTACAGGGCATTATGGATAACCTACCTATGCTAATGGAAATGGTCGGTGAAATGCTAACCACACTAGGAAACGCATTTATGGAAAACTTACCACAACTACTAGACCAGGGGCTAACAATTCTACTAGGAATAATTAACGGAATAATAAATGCTTTGCCACAGCTAATACCAGCAGTAGCACAGGTAATAATGACTATTGTAGGTGCTATCATATCACACTTGCCACAAATACTAGCTATGGGTATTAATTTAATAATTAACCTAGCAACCGGAATAATGCAAGCAGTAGTAAACGCAATAATGGCTATCAATAATGTTTTAACTTCTATAATGTCAGCAATAGTAGGCTTCTTTGGTAGAGTATTAAAAGCTGGCTGGGACTTAATAGTAAATTTAGGAAAAGGAATTGCAAATGGTGCTTCTAACGCTTTAAGTGCTTTAAGGAATGTACTATCTAAAATATGGGAAGCTATCAAAGGTAAATTTACAGAAGTAAAAAATAATGCTGGTAATTGGGGTAAAGATATGATGACAGGCTTTATTAATGGTATTATGAGTAAATTAAGCGAACTACGTGAAAGAGTAAGACAAATAGCAGATAACATAAGAGCGCAACTACATTTTAGTAGACCAGACGAAGGACCATTAAGAGACTATGAAACTTGGATGCCAGATATGATAAAAGGAATGGCTGCAAGTTTAGATAAAGCAGCACCAATATTAACTGATAAAGTAAGAGCTTTAACAATGGATATGTCACCAACACTAAACGGTAGTTATGGAAGCTATACGCCTAATGTAAATGTAGACGTATATAGCAACTACGAAACTGATCCATTAGGACAAATGGTAAATACTATAAAGACATTTAGTAATGGTGCTAAAAACGACTACAACTATGGATATGGGGGATAAGTATGAAGATATATATAAATAATGAAGAAGTAGTATGTAGTCAAAAGATGACTATAAAAGAAAGCCTAAAAAATACTAGTTCAGTTATTCTAAATAATGTATATCCAAAAAGTTGGGAAACCGATAAAGACTACGTAAGTAGGTTCTATATGCCAAAGGACTATTCACACTGTAAAGTAGTAGATGAAAGTGAAAGCACAAAAGAGTATAGCTTAATAGACGGAATAATGAAGTTGGAAAACTATTGGGTTTATAACAATAAGATACAACCAACAACTGAAAGGCATTTAGAGTATATAAAAATAGTTCCAGGACAAACTTATAAAATAACAATAGAAAATAATGGACTTGTTTTGGGAACAACAATTTATGAGTGCGATAATATGGACTTTCAAACGTCTACTACAACAATAGGAACAATTCAAAGGGGTACAACTGCAACATTAGAACTAACACCTACTAAACCTTATATTTGCTGGGAAGGTACTAATGACTGGTGGGCAGAATATGGCGACTATTGGATAAAGGCATTAGCTTTAATCGTTACTTTACCTAATAACATAATATTTAGTGGTGTAGTAAAAAATAGTGGTAATATAAACCTTAACCCAAGATACCCACATTATGCTACGCTTCAATTATTAGACTATAAGACGTTACTAAGTGAAGGTGATAACTTAAATTATGTACTAGAAAAGCAAAGTGTAAAGGATGCAATTAGAAAAGTTGTTTCTGGACTAGACGGCTTTATGGTAGGCGACTTACTTATAACAGATACTGAAATGGCTGCTTATAATTGCAATGAGAAAACACCTTATGACGTATTTGAGTATATAAGCGAGATAACTAATTCAATATGGTTTACAAAAGCTATAAGTGAAGATACAGTAACAATTAATTTTTATTCAAACGATAATTTAGAAGTAGCAGATACAATAGAATATACACCAGAATATTTTACGGATCATAATATACAAGATATCAAATATTCTTATAGTGCTAATGACTACCGAAATAAACAAGTTATAACAAATGAAAAGGCTGTAAGTGCTTTAACCCAAACAGAAAATATAACTTATTATAATGAAAGTATAAAAACAACCTATCCCATAGCTTCAATAGTTTCTATAACAAGTGGTAGTAAAAGTTATAGTTTTGCAAGTGAAACAGCTAGAAGTATAGGACAATACGCTAATATTTATTATAGATACAATTCTAGTTCTTTAAATGTAGATACAGGTGTAGCAGTAGGAACAACACTAACAATAGTTTACTATCCAATAGTAGTAAGTAGGCAAGTTGCTTATAATGAAACCGAAATAAATAGAATAGCAAATGCAACTGGTAGAAATGGTACAATAGCAAGATATGAAAAAAGAACAGATACAACTGATGAAAGAGCATTAACACAAATAGCACAAACTTACCTAGACTATAAAGGAACACCAGAAATAACCCTAACTGTAAAAAGTTATTACCAAGATATTCTGGATATAGGACAAAAAGTATTTTTTAATGGACCATTAGAAGACTTAAAAACAAATTATTTAGTAACAGATAAACAAATAGAAATGACGACGGCAGCAGACCAGCAAGTAATATTTTATACATATAAGTTAAGTAGTAGCTTTAATGATGAAAGCTCAATAAACTTCTTTGATAACCAACGTAGAAAACTAGAAGGCAATATTGAAGAAGGTGAGTTCATACCTAGATATATAGACCTTCCAAGTTCGACTAGTATTATCTTTTATGACTTAACAACTGGAATAATAGAAACGCCAAATGACGTACTAGACGGTGAACTAGATATAGAACTAGTTGGTGGAAGCACAAATAAACTTAACGCTAAACTTAACTTTAAATTATAGGGGGTAAAATATGACAGATGAAAGTAATGAAAACCTATTAAAGATACTTTTAAATGATCCAGAAGAACAGCCAGAAAGTTCAAGTGGATACTTTGAAAGGGGTGGCAGAGTAGATACAATAAACACTTATGAAATTACTTATGACCAGCTGCAATATGAAGGATACACGATAGGACTAGACGGCGTAATTGGTGGTGAAGGTGGATATGTTTACTTATACGATAAAAACGGCAGTTTAGTTATGAGAAAAAAACCAGTTTCAAATGGAATAACCTATAATGTAGTAACTATTGATATAGATAAAGACGGTAACTTGTATGGACTAACGGACTACAATAATAATACATATTTAACTTATTTTAGTAACGTATTTATGCCAGACACAGAGAATAACTACGACATTAAAATAAAAAAGTCTTATAACATAACACCTATGTTAAGTGAAATATACACGCAAATTGGTTCTGGTGCTTCAATATTTAATACAGACATTAAGAAAAGTCCAATAGATAGTAGTTTTTTAATAACTTGGGCTTATCAGAAAAACAACACTTATTCATTGTTAACTATTTTATACCACGTAAACTTTGAAGGCGATAATGACTACGAGTACAAATATGCTTCAATAGGTACACAGGGATATAACTGGATAAAAAACGTAGAACCAACCTGGAATAGTTATGGCGTAAGTTTTTGCAGCGTAATTATGAGTGCAAATTATGATAACTCAATTACAGGTACACGTGAATTTTATAAGGTAACAGGAACATTAGGAAATGACGATAATTCAGCAATAACAAGTACATTAATGTTAAGCGATGCAAATTCAAGTGAAGTAAATTTTAATAGGAATACTTCTTATACTACGTGGATATCTAAAAATGCAACACAAGACGGCGAGAATATATACTTTGTAAATAATTCAGTAACCGATAGTAAGCCTACAACAATGATATATTGCTATAATACAGAACTGCATACAGTATGGGCTGGAAGTAATGACGGCGCAGCTGCATTAATACAACATAGTGCAGCAAATATGGTTAAAGTAAATGGGCAATGTTTCGCGTGGGTATTTCTAGCTGGAACTAGTTCAAATTATGTATATTTTATTCACTTATTAGGTGAAGAATGTATAGCTTATGAACTAACACCAGAAGGTACAGCTGGATATATGGGGTTCTTATGTTTAATACAAAACGCTTATAACTTGTACGATATTATAATGCCTAATACAGATATAACAGAAGAAAACCCAAAGGCAGTATTGATATATAGAACTAACGGATATAATGGCGATCCATACTTTAATGATGAAAGCGTAACGCCAGCTTATTCAACTTTATACGGACTAGTTCCAAGTGGTACTAGTAGTTATGAAACAATGCCAGTATTTAGTAGGGACTTATATAATTCTTTTGTAATAGGTAATACGATAACGTCCGTAGTGCAAGTACCTTATAATTACTTAAATGATACTACATTAAAGAAAATAGATATATTGTCTAGGACAGCAAATATAATAAATGAAACAAGCAAAAACATAACTAAAAATATGTATGAAGAACTTTATTTGAATAACCAAAATTCTTATAGGGTTTATGATAATAACGTAGGTTCAACATATAACCAGGAAAGCACACTAAATATAGTAAATAATATATTTAATGGTTTTACTGATAATTATAAGATAACTAAATATAGAATAAACTATACGGATAATACGCACGAAGACAAACCAATAACTTATACAGAGATAGACGGAAACGAAGGCACAATAAGAATGTATATTTACTTAACTAAAAAAGGCAAGAATATACAACTATATAATGATAATTTTACTGTACCATTTTTAACAATAGATATAACGGGCTTTGATATAGAAAAGATATATCAAATAGTGCAAAAAATAAAAGTAGAATAGGGGGTAATTATGGCAAGTACAAAAGTAACTTTTGATGATAAAGTTTCAACTATAACAAGTTCACTACCAGAAATAAATAGGATAACAGGTGCTAATGTAAATGAAATAAAAACAGCCATAAATAATAATGCTGATATGTTAGATGACGTAGCAACAGCAGTAGGTGTAATAAGTCCTAGTATAGCTGTAACAAGTGCAACTAAAACACTAGCAATAGGTGCGCTAACTACTGCAAGTGGTAATATGACCTTAACAAAAGAAGGATATATGCCTTGTGGTGTAGCTGGTGTAACTTCAAATAGTGGTAATTTAGGACTAGATAGGTTTTATATGAGCGATGCAGCAAGTGGAACTTGTAAAGTAAACTATACTTTTTATAACCGTAGCACAGGTGGAAGTAGTCCAACTATAACTGCCTATGTAAATTGGATAAAAATTAATTAAAGGGGGTAAACTATGGCAATAAATAAAATACAATATCAAAATAAAGTGGCTATTGAAGATGATCCAAGCGTAGCAGAAATAAACAAAGTAACTGACAACAATATGAATGAAATTAAGTCAGTAGTAAATAATAATGCTGACGAAATGGATAACTACTATACAAAAACAGAAGTAGATAACTTAATTGATAGTACGCTAGGTGACTTGGAAGATATACTAGAAGAATTAGACATTGGAAGTGGGGTGTAGCGTATGGCAGCAGCAGATAGAATAAACTCAATAAAAGAACACCTAAAAGCAGACTATGAAGCGTTAGAAAATATAGGTGCAGAATTAACCAATGTAAATAAGAATATAGAAAACATAGCAGGCATAGTAGATAACATATATTCAAATATACCAAAAACAGCCTATCAAGAAGGCTCAAATTTATCTTTTTCTTCTATTAAAGGTAAAGTAGATGTAGATAGAATAGAAGGAGATACACAACAAGATACATACGAGGGTTATAACTTATTAGATATATCAAACGTAGATATTTCAGTTGAGAAAGCAACTTATACAACAACTGATACGGGTTATACAATAGTAACAAATAGCCAAGCTAGTGAAAGTGCTTATGGACGTATAGTAAT
>JAEIGA010005598.1_pt1 | contig 19172 bp, 16 predicted proteins | sample 9270691 | NCBI WGS metagenome assembly JAEIGA01 (sample SAMN17057246, study PRJNA624740) | gut metagenome | biome: biome; isolation source: fecal sample | host: Bos grunniens | place: China: Xizang | collected 2019 | reverse complement strand
AGCGCTCATAGGTATGCAGCTGGTGAGCTTTGGAGTTATATCCATAACGAGCGATGTGTATGTTCCCGTTATGGAAAGGACCGATAAGGAGGCGGGAGGACAGCAGAGCGAGCCTATGGTGCTCACGTATGAAAACATAGGTGAGCTTTCAGAGGGCAAGAACATAGTTTTCTTCCTTGTAGACAGATTTGACGCCAAATATTACAGAAGAATGCTCACGTCAGATCCCGATTTTTTCAACGGACTTGACGGATTCACCTATTTTGATGACTACACAAGCCTTTATGCACGTACGTATCCTGCGGTAGCCTCTATACTCACGGGCAAGGATCACGATTATCTTACAAACGAATCCAAGGCAGATAAATTCGCCAACTTTTACGGTGACGGCGGCGGACATCTCGGCACACTCAAGTCCTACGGATACGATATCAACGTGTACACTGAAAAGAGCTACGTATATACCGACGCTTCGGTTATGGACGAATACGTAGACAACACCTCGGGCGTTGATGAGTATTATATTGACAGCAAATGGTCGCTCGCAAAGGATATGCTGAGACTCTCATTAGGTCAGATGTTGCCTCTGTGTGCCAAGAATGCGGTTGGATATCTGAGCACCCCCACATTTAACTCCCACGCGGTCTATGAGACGGTCGAGGGAGAATTTATGGTAAATGAAAGCTCGACGGCCGACCTTATGGGCAGGATTGAACAGAAGGATTTCGTCAAGAATGACAGTAAAGGGCAGTTCACCTTTATTCATCTTTACGGTTGTCACGACACCACAAAGACCTCAAACGAAAATATAGAGATCACCTTTGAGCTCATTTACCACTATATTGAGCAGATGAAGGAGATGGGTGTTTACGAGGACGCAACGATAATTATAACGGGAGATCACGCGGCGGCGCTCAGCGATAGTAAAATGATAGGAGCGGCAAGCAAAAACGACGACGGAACAAGAGTGACCGCTATGCTTTTTAAGAAGAGCGGAGATAGCGGCACGGCACTCGCGACTTCGTCGGCACAGATATCTCAGGACGAGCTCTGGAACACTATTTTCGAGTCTGAGGGACTTGAGTCTGAAAAGAGCGGAGAATCATTCTTTGACATTCCCGAGGGCGTGGATAGAGAAAGACGCTACATCTTTGAAATGTATAAGAACTCAAAAAACAATGACCTCAAGTATAACCGACTTTATGAGTACAAGATAGCAGGAACAGCTAATGACGGTGATAATTGGATCATCGTCAAGGAAACGGATATAATAAAGTAACGGAGCATTTATGGATACTATTTTATATTATATTTGCATACCGCTCGGAGCGCTGATGAAATGGTGCTGGCAGCTTGTGGGAAACTATGGAGTGGCAATACTTCTGTTCACCCTGGCGACCAAGATAGTGCTCTTGCCCGTGTCGGTGTGGATACACAAGAATTCCATACTTATGGTCAAGATACAGCCTGACATCAACTTTCTTAAGGTCAAGCATTACGGAGACGCGGACACGATAGCGGACGAGCAGGCAAAGCTTTTCAAAAAGGCAAAGTACCGTCCTATGCTCTCCTTGGTGCCTCTGGCACTTCAGATAATACTGCTTCTTGGAGTGGTGTATATAATCAATCGCCCTCTTACGTATCTTTTCGGCGCGTCCGAGAGTGTTGTTATAGCTCTTGCCTCGCACGTAGGGGCAAATCTTCAAAACTCGGCATTTCAGCTTGAAATAGTAGAGGCTATAAGGAGCGGAGCGCTCACCGCCACGAGTGTTATAGAGGGAGTAGCGGCGGAGCAGCTTGCCGCACTGATTGCAAACGTGTCTGCCTTTGAGTTGTCATTGCTCGGACTTGAGCTCACGGCAGTACCCACGGTTGTGGGAGGAATATATTTCGCGGTGCCGGTTGCGGCGGGACTTTCGTCATTCGCACTTTGCTTTGCGCAGAACAAGTCCAACGTGCTCCAGCACGAACAGGGAAAGCTCAACAAATACGGCATTATGGCGCTTTCCGTGGGAATTTCTCTGTATCTTGGATGCTTTGTGCCCGCGGGAACGGCTATTTATTGGATAGCAGGCAACCTTTTGTCGATAGCTCAGATGTATATTCTCAATTTTGTCATAGATCCAAAAAAGAATGTGGATTACGATGCGCTTGAGCGCAGCCGAGAGGAACTTGCCAAGCTTGAGGCTCTGGAGCCCACAAAGAAAAGGGACGCCGAATGGAAGGCAAATCGCAAGAGAGAAAAGCAGGATTATAAGCGTTTCTTCAAGATAGTAAACAAGCATCTTGTCATATACTCCGAAAAGAGCGGATTTTATAAGTATTTCAAGGCTCTTATTGATGAGCTGATAAAGCGATCAAGTGTGACGGTGCATTACGTTACAAATGACCCGAACGATATTATATTCGAGGTCGCAAAGAGCCAGCCGCAGATAAAGCCTTATTATATCGGTCTTAAAAAAACAATACCGCTTATGATGAGACTTGAAGCGGATATGGTGGTGATGACCACGCCCGATCTTGACAAATATTATCTTAAAAAGTCAATTATGCAAAAGGACGTCGAGTACGTTTATATCCCCCACGCGCTTATGAGCATGCATATGGGAATGAAGGAGGGCTCGCTTGACGCTTTCGACACGGTGTTCTGTGCGGGAGAGCACATAAGACGCGAGGTCATAGCGACAGAAAAATATTACGGATTACCTCAAAAAACGCTGGTTGATTTCGGATATCCGCTTGTCGACGACTTGCTTGAGCTCGGACGCGCTGAGAGAGAAACGCATGTTGATACGGGCAGAAAGCAGATATTGATAGCTCCCACGTGGAACGAGGACAATATTCTCGATTCCTGCATAGACGTGCTACTTGAGCGACTTTTGTGTGACGATTATCACGTCACCGTCAGACCTCACCCCGAGTACGTAAAGAGATACGGCGCGAGAATGCAGGAGATAGTTGACAGATGGTCGCACAAGGTGGGCGAGGGGCTTACCTTTGAGCTGGATTTTTCAAGCAACAAGTCGATATACTCATCCGATCTTATGATAACCGACTGGTCGGGAATATCCTTTGAATACAGCTTTGCTACCAAGCGTCCCGTGCTCTTTATCAATACAAAGATAAAGGTGCTCAATCCCAACTGGGACAAGATAGACTGTACGCCTATAGAGGTAAGTCTGCGAGACGATATAGGTATGTCTATTGAGAAATCCGAGGTTCAGAAAATAGACGGATACGTTGCGGACATGTTAGATAGAGGTCCTGAATTCGAGGACAGAATAGAAAAGGCACTCCACGCGGCTGTATATAACGTGGGGGAGGGTGCGAAGTCGGGTGCAAAGTATATTTTGAAACGTCTCACAGAAAAGCAGAAAAAGCAATAGGGTCAAGTCTTGACAACCGAGCGGACGAGTGGTATAATTACAAGGTAGATATATTGTCGTCCCAAAAGGGAGGACGGAACGGAGAAAAATATGTTTGTTTTTAATTTGGTGGGAATATGGCCCTCAGTTACAGCCTTGTATATTGACCCCACAGCAACCTCAATATTGCTCACGTCCATCAGCGGTATAGTTATCGCCGTTGGCGCGACCGCGGTGGTGCTTTGGAGAAAGGCAAAGAAAAAGGCGGCAGAGGTTTTGCACTTTGACGAAAATGCCAACAAAGAGGTCGAGGAGGATATCGTGATCAAAGACGATGCAGAAGATTGACCTTGTGATATCGATAAAAAGCGGCAGAGGCGGTTTCTCTGCCGCTTTTTAGTAATTTTATCTGTATTTTTGCTAAAAAAACTTTCATCCAAAGAAAAATTGTGTTCAAATCACCAAACTTGACCGCGTTAGCGCTTTAATTGGCTAAAACATATTGACTATTTTGGTTTGCGGTATTATAATAGTAGTATCTCTTATTTTACGTTGCGGACAATCTTTCTTGATTGAGTAACGGGCAGGAGATCATAAATCAAGCCGCGCGCGGCAAACATAAGGTTGGTGTCAAGGTTTTTTATAGGCAAAATCTTTTCACGCTCGAATTTTGCTACGAGGCAAAATTCATCAACTGTATTTATGCCGACGTGAGCGGCGGAATGGAGATTATTATGAACAGAGTTTACAACTTTTCGGCAGGCCCTTCCATGCTTCCCTTATCTGTACTTGAAAAAGCGTCGAGAGAGCTTGTCAGTTACGGTACGTCGGGAATGTCAGTAATGGAGATGAGTCACCGATCTCCTGACTATGAGGCAATAATCAAACAGGCAGAGGCAGATCTGCGCGATGTTATGAATATACCCGATAATTACAAGGTGCTCTTTTTACAGGGAGGCGCGTCAACGCAGTTTGCGTCGGTTGCGCTCAACCTTATCAACCGCGCGCCCTCAAAGAAGGCGCTCTATGCGGTATCAGGACAGTTCTCTGGCAAGGCCTACAAGGAAGCTGTCAAGATGGGCATCAACGCCAAGTGCATAGCTACCACTAAGGACGACAACTTCGATCACGTTCCCACTATTACAAAGGATATGGTGGATCAGGACGCATCCTATCTGCACATCTGCTTCAACAATACCATTTACGGCACTAAATTCGGATACATTCCCGACACGGGAGACGTTCCGCTCGTGGCGGATATGTCCTCCTGCATAATCTCCGAGCCCGTCGACGTAACAAAGTTCGGAGTCATCTACGCAGGAGCGCAAAAGAATATGGCTCCCGCGGGACTTACCTTGGTCATCGTGCGCGAGGATCTTCTCGGTCTTGCGGACGAGAACATTCCTACAATGCTTGACTGGAAGACAATGGCGGACAACGATTCTATGTATAACACGCCCCCTTGCTATGCTATATATATGGCGGGATTGGTCTATCAGTGGATAAAGGAGCTCGGCGGTCTTGATAAGATGAAGCAGCTCAACGAGGCAAAGGCAAAGCTTCTTTACGATTACCTTGATTCCCAGGATTATTACATAGCTCCCGTAAAGGCTGATTCCCGTTCTATGATGAACGTCACCTTCGTTACGGGCGACGCCGAGCTTGACAAGAAGTTCGCAAAGCAGGCGGGCGAGGCAGGACTTAAGAATCTTAAGGGACACCGCTCGGTCGGTGGAATGAGAGCATCTATATATAACGCTATGCCTTACGAGGGTGTAGAAGCACTCGTCGCGTTTATGAAGAAATTTGCCTCAGAAAATCCCAAGGCGTAACAAAACTCTTTAAGAGAGGAACACTGCTATGATTAAAAATATAAAGCTTTTAAATAAAATTGCAAAGGTTGGAACCGACAAGCTCGACAGAGAGCTTTTCAACGTCGGAGAGGACGTTGAGAATCCTTACGGAATAATGGTCCGCTCGGCAAATATGCTTGATATGGAATTTAACCCCGAGCTTCGCGCTATCGCAAGAGCGGGCGCGGGAGTAAATAATATCCCGATAGACAGATGCACCGAGGCGGGAATAGTGGTATTCAACACACCCGGAGCGAACGCAAACGCGGTCAAGGAGCTGGTTATATGCGGACTTATGCTCGCGTCCCGTAACGTAGTTGGCGGAGTGGAGTGGGCAAAGACACTCACCGAGGACGTCGCAAAGCAGGTCGAGAAGGGAAAATCCAAGTTTGCTGGCGTTGAGGTGAGAGGCAAAACTCTCGGAGTTATAGGACTTGGCGCTATAGGTGGAATGGTAGCAAACACCGCCGTGCATCTTGGCATGGACGTAGTGGGTTGTGATCCTTACCTTTCGGTCGAGGGCGCTTGGAATCTCAATCATCACGTTCAAAAGGGTGCTAAGTACGAGGACCTTTATGAGAGTGCGGATTATCTGACTCTCCACGTTCCGTCCACTCCACAGACCAAGGGAATGATAAATAAAGAAACAATCGCGAAGATGAAGGACGGCGTACGCATACTTAATTTCTCGAGAGCCGATCTCGTGGTTGCCGCGGATATCAAGGAAGCCCTTGAGAGCGGCAAGGTTGCGGCATACGTTACCGATTTTCCCACCGAGGATATTCTTGGCGTTCCCGGCGTAGTGGCGATACCTCACCTTGGCGCGTCCACCGAGGAGTCCGAGGACAACTGTGCGGTTATGGCGGCACTTCAACTGGCTGACTATATGTCTAACGGAAACATACGCAACAGCGTGAATTTCCCCGCGATATCCATGCCTCGCAGCGGAGATTGCAGACTTTGCATACTCCACAAGAACATTCCCGCTATGCTTGCAGGCTTTACCACGCTCTGCTCGGAGCAGGGAATCAACATAGAGAATATGACCAATAAGTCGAGAGGAGACGTTGCCTTCACTCTGCTTGACGTGACAGGTACTCCCGACGAGGCTTCCATAGCAAAGCTCAAGGCTATGGACGGCGTTATGAGAGTAAGAGTTCTTTGATTCAATAAAAAAGCACATACGCAGGCTATTGCCTGCGTATGTGCTTTTTTGCGCTCGGGCCGTGAAGTTGAATTCCTGAGATCTTAGTCATCAGGCAGTGAATCATCAAGGGAAGTTCCGTTCAATCCAAAAACATCGGCCCCGTCTGCGTTTTTACTTATTATTTGCCTCTCGGTTCAACTATTCTGTGGTTGCCGCGAGAGTACGTTCCGTCTCCCATTCTTGTTCCGGGCATCATTTGACCGTTTTTATCCCCATTGTCGGAGTTTCCGGTCAAGTCGGATTCTACCTCGTCGATGATGTCACCGGGCGTATTAGTTGCCTCTGCGCCTGTAGCATCCTCTGTTGCCGAGGAGCCGTCGGCGTTATTGTCCATATCGCCTCTGTTTGCCGTACAAGAAGATAAGAATGCCGCACTTGCACACATTGTAAGAATAAGAGCAGTCGCCATAATATTCTTTTTTATCATAACAAACTCCAATGCCGCATATGCGGCAGTTTTTGCAAGATTTTGCGAAATTTGACGACTTGCTTATCAGCTCACAAGCCGTTTTGCTTCGCATAAATATTGTGCCCGATTTTTTTGTAACAAACCTCATTTTTGCTCGGTATATTCTGTAATATTCGGGTTTTTTTGAAAATAATATTTACTAATACGGTGGAGAATGCTTTTAAAAATGATCTTTCGCAAAAAACGGCCTGTGATTTTACGGTTGGCGGCAATATTGGTGTCGGCTCTGTTGATGATGTCGCGTGTGGGGGCATCGTCTGTTGGCAATAAAGAGGAAGTGGGAAAAACACTCTTTTTGGATTACGAGCTCGTAGGCGAGGGAGACATTGTAAAAATAAATCTGAAAAAATCGGGGGATTGGGAGATTTGCGGGCTGTTGCTGACGCTTGTATACGACGGTGAAGCCTTTGATTTCTCACAATGCGACGTTGGCGAGGGCTTGGATCTAAATCTTGCCTGGCAAGACTCACCTATAGGGGTGACTTTGTTGTTAGACGGCACACAAAACTCCTCGTCCCTAGACCTTGTAAGCCTTTTTTTTCAAAGAAAAGAAGGATCGAGCGGTTTTTTTTTCTTCACTGTGTTGCAAGGCGTTAAAGGCTATGTCTGGGCAGAGAACGGAGAACTTCTGCCTCTTGATATAGAAGTGGCAGAGGCGAAATGTGAGGTCCGTGTGATCGACGAGAAAAAAACAGAATTTTTCTTTGGTAACTGTGAACTGTTTTTGAAAGAGAGCACAGGCGGGACAGGAGAGTTTGTTATATCCGCGCAGGCGCGGGGTTTTGACGGTGTTGCGCTTGGATTCAAGCTGTTTATAGTTAATGTATTGAACAAAACGACGCAGGCTTATACGATATCTTCTTTAGTCTTTATTGAAAAGGGTACGGAGCTGTTTTTTTTTGAGAAAGAATTGCCCTTATCCCCGGAGGGAAGATTTTGCTTGGTGGTGACACCTATATCATATACTGCCCGCGGGTATGAGCTTGGAGAAAAGATTGTTTTTTACATACGTGACGGGGAAATATACAAATAAATGAACAGCCTTCGGTGATCACCGAAGGCTGTTCATTTTCAGTATAATTATTTCTGCGAAGCTTCAATAAGCTTTGCGAGCTTTGCGGGGGTGTTGTACTTGGGAGAAATGTCAACCGTGATACCCATTGAATCCTCGAGCTGAAGAATAAGCTCTGCAAGATCAAGGGAGTCAAGTCCCATTTCAACGAAGGTCTGATCCGCGTTGTACTCGGATACGTTTCTGTCCTGATATTCTGCTATGATCTCAATTATTTTCTGTTCCATAACGCTCTCCTGATTTGTAAATCTTGCAGACGTGACATCTGCCTGTACGGGTAGATTATACCACTTTTTTCTTGCATTGTCAAGAGGTTCTTTCCCTCTTGTTGTAAAAACAATATTTGTCTCGGTTTCAAGGTGTGATAAAGGGAGGTGGAGTGCTTTGTGAAGGTGTTTGTCGACAATGTGACGATTTTGTGTATATTTAACAAAAAATGTCGAGGCGACAGCGTCAAATTGTATTTTTTAACGTATTGAAAAAGATAAAAATATGATGTATAATTAAGATGTAGATGTATTTTTATTACGTTATAGTTACGAGGTGTTAAGGTGAAGCTTCTTGAGGATAGGATCCTTCGGGATGGAAAAATATATGAAGGCGACGTGCTCAAGGTAGATAGCTTCGTCAACCACAAAATAGACGTGGGTTTTATAAGTGAGCTTGGTCGCGAGTTTTATAGGCTTTATAAGGATTGCGGAGTGAATAAGATCCTCACCATCGAGGCATCGGGAATAGGGATCGCCTGTCTTGTGGCTATGCATTTTGACGTTCCTGTGGTGTTTGCGAAAAAATCCAAATCCAGCAACGTAAGTCCCGACGTGTATACCTCAAAGGTGGAGTCTTACACGCACGGAAAGACCTATGACATAATAGTTTCAAAGGAACATCTTGACAGCAACGACAGAGTGCTTATAATTGACGATTTCCTTGCTAAGGGAAACGCCTTGAGGGCACTTAAGGAAGTGGTTGACCAAGCGGGAGCCTGTGCCGTTGGAGCGGGAATCATTATAGAAAAGGCATATCAGAGCGGAGGGGACAAGCTTCGCAAAGAGCTTGGTCTCAGAATAGAGTCGTTGGCAAAAATAGCGTCAATGAGTGTTGAGGGCGGAATAGAATTCTGCTGATATATAAATACAATATTTTTTACCGATATAGGTTCAAAGAGATCTTTTGATCAGGCTTGAACGTTTCTACCGAGCTGCCGTATGTTCGACTATTGGTTGTTTTGTGCGTTTATGCGCAAGCTGGCGGTATCGGGTTCGGTATCGCTATTTTGTTTACAAAAGGAGCTTTGCTCCTTGTAAAATATTACTAAATTAACGGAGGAACACTGACATGTTCAAAAAGATCCTTTCCATCGCATTGGCAATCGCAATGATCGCCTCCCTTTGTGTCGTTTTTGCATCCTGCGACGACGAAAAGAAGGCTCCGAGCAAGGAAGACTTCAAGCTTGGTGTAATTCTTCTTCACGACGAATTTTCCACCTATGACCTCAACTTCATGAACGGCATCAATGCTGCAAAGGAAGCCCTCGGTCTTACAGATGCACAGGTCATCTTCAAGAAGAATATTCCCGAGTCCAACGCTTGCTACGAGGCTGCTTGCGACCTCGTTGACGAGGGCTGTAACATCATCTTCGCGGATTCCTTTGGTCATGAGGATTATATGATCAAGGCCGCAAGAGAATTTCCCGATGTAGAGTTCTGTCACGCAACAGGAACTAAGGCACACACAGAAGGTCTTGAAAACTTCCACAACGCATTTGCGGCTATCTACCAGGGTAGATATCTCGCAGGTGTTGCTGCAGGTATGAAGCTCAACGAGATGATTAATGCAGGAGACATCTCCGCCGCAGAGGCAAAGATGGGCTACGTAGGTGCGTTCACATACGCGGAGGTTATTTCCGGATACACCTCCTTCTACCTTGGCGCAAAGTCTGTTTGCCCCAGTGTTACTATGGACGTACAGTTCACAGGCTCTTGGTATGACGAGACAGCGGAGAAGACCACCGCGCTCGCTCTTATCAAGGGCGGATGCGTTCTTATTTCTCAGCACGCAGACTCCATGGGAGCTCCCACAGCATGTGAGGAGAACGGTATTCCTAACGTATCCTATAACGGCAGCACTCTTGAGGACTGCCCCGAAACATTCATAGTTTCCTCCCGTATAGACTGGTCTCCTTACATTCAGTACATAGTTAATCAGGTCCTTGAGGGTGAGGATATCGCTGTTGACTGGACGGGAACCATTGAGACAGGTTCTGTTGTTCTCACCGACATCAATACCGCAGTTGCAGCTGCAGGCACAGTAGATAAGATCGCTGAGGTTAAGGAAGCACTTAAGACAGGTAAGCTCAACGTATTCGACACTGCAACAGAGGGATTCATTACCGTAAAGAACGGATCTGCCCTCACCACTTACAAGGCTGACGTTGATACCGATGCTGCTTTCACACCCGATACCGAGGTCGTTAAGGACGGCTATTTCCACGAGTCCGAGTACCGTTCCGCTCCTTACTTTGACGTAAGAATTGACGGAATCACACTTCTTAACGAGGACTACGGAGACTAATCCTGATAGTTTTTGGTCGCCGAGGGGCGTCGTCCCCTCGGCGCGATTGCTTTTTAAATCACAAGAAAAGTTTATTCGGAGGTAGCAGAGTGAGCACGTCTGTTGCGCTTGATATAGTTGGCGTCAGCAAAAGCTTTGGTAGCGTTATTGCCAACAACAACGTAAATTTACAGGTAAGACATGGGGAGATCCTCTCTGTTCTCGGTGAGAACGGTAGCGGAAAAACCACCCTTATGAATATGATATCGGGAATATATTTTCCTGACAAGGGCCACATTTTTGTGGACGGCGAGGAGGTCGTTATCAGATCTCCAAAGGATGCCTTTAAGTACAAGATAGGAATGATACATCAGCATTTTAAATTGGTTGATGTTTTTTCTGCCGCAGAGAACATAGTCCTCGGCATAAACGATGAGAAATACAACATTAAAGACGTAAACAATCGTGTTCTCGAGATTTCCGAGAAATACGGATTCAATATAGATCCCCAAAAGAAGATATATGAGATGTCTGTTTCAGAAAAGCAGACCGTTGAGATAATCAAGGTTTTGTATCGAGGAGCCAACATTCTCATTCTTGATGAGCCCACAGCAGTGCTCACTCCTCAGGAGATAGATAAGCTTTTCGCCGTTCTCAAGCGCATGAGAGACGACGGCAAGGCTATCATCATCATTACGCACAAGCTCAACGAGGTAATGTCGGTGTCCGACCGAGTAGCAGTACTCCGCAAGGGAGAGCACATTGCCACCGTGGAGACCGCGCAGACTAGCGAGAATCAGCTCACGGAAATGATGGTGGGCAAGAAGATAAGTCTTAACATAAACAGAAGCGAGTCGCTGGATCTTGACGAGAGACTTGTTGTCAGCGGACTTAACTGTTGTGATGAGTACGGGGTTAAAGTGCTCTCCGACGTGTCCTTCTCGGTGCGTGGCGGAGAGATATTCGGTATCGCGGGAATTGCGGGAAGCGGACAGAGAGAGCTTCTTGAGGCCATAGCGGGACTTCAACACACCGATGGCGGAGAGATAGCGTTTATAAATCCCGACGACGCAGAGCGTATAGATCTGCGCACAAAGACGGCGGCGGAAATAAGAGAGCTTGGTGTAAGACTTTCATTCGTGCCTGAGGACAGACTTGGAATGGGACTTGTGGGAAATATGGACGCGGTAGACAATATGATGCTGCGCGGATATGAAAAATCTCATGTGTTTGTCAACAGAGTTCCTCCCAAAAAGCTTGCCGATGATATAATAGACAAGCTTCAGGTGGTCACTCCGGGGACAAGCACTCCCGTTCGCAGATTGTCGGGCGGAAACGTGCAGAAGCTTCTGGTCGGACGAGAGATGGCTATGGCTCCCAAGGTGTTCATGGCGGCATATCCCGTTAGAGGACTTGATATTAATACTTCATACACTATATACAATCTTCTCACACAGCAAAAGGAAACGGGAACGGCAGTAATATTCGTCGGAGAGGACCTTGACGTGCTTATAGATCTTTGCGACAGAATAATGGTGCTTGATTCCGGTAAGGTCACGGGCATCGTGGACGCGAGAAGCACAACTAAGGAAGAGCTTGGTCGCCTTATGGTGAAGGCGAGCTCCACCGAGGAGAACGAGGATATCACAAAGGAAGGGGGAGCTGATGATGAAAAATAATAAAGATCGTCAAGAGACCGGTGTGTCGGCGGCAAATGCCAAGGAGAGACCTGTCAGAGAGCCGCTTTTTCACGTGGTTAAAAGAGCGCAGCTCCCGCTTTGGAAGTCCATAGGCATAAGAATAGTTGCTATCGTGGCAGCTCTTCTGCTTTGTGGAATAATGTGCTTTTTCCTGCTTGATATAAACCCCTTGACATTTTATAAAACTATGATAGAAGGTTCGTTTGGAACCGAGCGACGACTCTGGAAGCTTTTTAAAGATATTGCGGTTCTGCTTTGTATATCCTTGGCGGTAACACCTGCGTTCAAAATGAGATTCTGGAACATAGGAGCTGAGGGGCAGGTGCTTGTGGGTTGTCTTGCCACGGTTGCGTGTATGCGCTCACTTGGCGGAATACTTCCTGAGCCGCTGCTTATAGTTGTTATGCTTGTTGCCGCACTTCTGGCGGGCGCAATATGGGGACTTATTCCTGCGGTGTTCAAGGCAAAGTGGGGAACTAACGAGACCTTGTTTACCCTTATGATGAACTACGTAGCTACTTATCTTGTGGCGTATTTCCTGATAAAGTGGACGCCTAACGGTTCAAGTACGCTTGGTCGTCTTGAGCACGGACATCTTCCAAAGCTTCTCGACAACGAGTATCTGCTTACAATAATCGTCGTGGCTCTCTTAACGGTCGCAATGTTCATTTATCTTAAGTATACCAAGCAGGGATATGAGATATCTGTAGTCGGCGAGAGTCAGAAGACGGCGGGATATATCGGAATCAACGTAAAGACCGTCATTATAAGAACTATGATAATATCGGGAGCACTCTGCGGTCTTGCGGGACTTCTGATAGTCGGAGCTCTTGACCATTCTGTCACCACCGAGAGCGCGGGTGGACAAGGCTTTACCGCGATAATGGTATCGTGGCTTGCCAAGTTCGATCCCTTTACTATGGTACTGACCGCCTTCCTTATCGTATTCTTACAGCAGGGAGCGGACAGAATATCCTCGATATTCAATATCAGCAACGCGTTCCCGAGCATAATAACGGGAATTATTCTGTTCTTTATTATAGGATGTGAGTTCTTTATCAATTACAAGGTTGTATTTACCAGAAGGGAGGGCAAAAAATGATCTTTGATTATTTATTGAGCGCTCTGGCGCTTGGAATGACCTTCCTTTTCGGCTCCACGGGAGAGATAATCACCGAAAAAGCGGGACATCTCAATCTCGGAATACCCGGTATTATGTGCGTGGGTGCGGCAGGAGGCTGCGCGGCGTTGCATTATCTTGTGGTTGGTGGCGTTATGAACGGATTTGTGTTGGTGTTCGTGGGAATCCTTGCGTCTTTCCTTGCCGCCGCGGCTATGGGACTTTTGTATAGCTTTCTTGCGGTAACCCTCAAGGCAAATCAGAACGTAACAGGCCTTGCGCTCACAACCTTTGGCGTGGGACTGATGAAATTCATTATCTTTGACCTCAAGGAAGGCAACAGCATACCCTACCTTAAGGCACTCGACGCTTTTAGATTTCCTTTTTCGGAGCAGACAAACGGATTGAAATACTGCGGAGTTATGGTCTTTTTGGCTATAATAGTTGCACTTGTCGCTTCTTTCGTTCTTTTTAAGACGCGTACGGGCTTGCATTTGCGTGCGGTAGGAGAAAATCCCGCGACGGCAGATGCCGCGGGCATCAACGTTACGATGTACAAGTACGCTGCCACCTGCGTAGGAAGTGGAATCGCGGGACTTGGCGGACTTTGCTACGTTATGGACTACGCGGGTTCGCGCGAAGCCTACCTTAGTATAGAGGCTCTTGGTTGGCTTGCTATCGCGCTTGTAATATTCGCTCTTTGGAGACCTCACATGAGCATATGGGGCTCGGTAATATTCGGCGCGCTCTTCATCGCAGGCTCGTTTGTACCCAGCCTTATACCTTTAAAATTTCTACAGACTATGGAAACGGCGCCTCTGCTCAAGATGTTGCCTTACTTGGTTACCATAATAGTTCTTATTATCACGAGCATTAAGGACAAGAAGGAGAATCAGCCTCCCGCGTCCTTGGGCCTCTCGTATTTCAGAGAGGAAAGATAAATAAAGCAATAAAAAACAGATGCGCTTGTTTATGCAGGCGCATCTGTTTTTTTACTTTGTTGCGTAGCCAAGAGTTATAGACGTTGTGTCGTATTGACCGTCGCGATAATATTTTATGGAAAGGGAATCTCCCGCATCCATACTATTAACTACCGACATTATCTGATATATATTATATACTTTGGTGCCGCTAACCTCGGTGATTATGTCGCCAACCTTAAGCTTTTTTTCGGCATCAAGGCCGGGGGTGAGCTTGCTTACGTAAACTCCCGAGATCTCTGCATAAAAGCTCCTATTTGGATACATTTCTGCCCACGCCTCGTCTACCTCTCTTATCTGCGTGCCCATATCCTCGTACCACGTGCCCTCAACAACTCCGACTCCTGTTATTCCAAGAAGGGGTCTTCCCGAGGAGATGCCCGAATCAACGTCGTTGGCGTGACCGTGCTGGATTATCGCAAAAATGTCCTTCAAGGCTCCATCTGAAGGAAGCGCGAATCCCATTCCCGCGCTATCCGAGAGCTTGAGCGTTACTATTCCCACGACCTCGCCACGCACGTTTATAAGAGGACCGCCCGAGTTTCCGTGGTTTACAGGTGTATCTGTCTGTACTACGTTCATTTTTTTCTCAAGGACGCCCTCGTTATCATAGAGCATTATCCTACGGAGTGGGCAGGAGATTATACCCTGAGTCACGCTCCAACCAAACTCCGCTCCCTCGGGAGAGCCTATGGCATAGACTTTTTCACCTAATCTGCAATCAGAGGATTTTGCGAAGGTCGCGGGACGCAGGCCGTCTTGCTCTATTTTAATGACCGCGATATCGTCGCCCTCATGGAATCCTACCACTTCGGCGGGAATTGCCTCATCTGACCCGTAAAGGAAAACGGTTATTGACGACGCGTCCTCGATAACGTGGAAATTTGTAGCTATATATCCGTTTTCCGTAACAATTATTCCCGAGCCCGTGCCTGTTCCAACAGGAGTATTGGTACTTATTACTACGACGGAATTCATAACTTCCTCAAGCAGCGCCGAGCTTGCTTCACCCTCAGCTGACGCGGTAGGGCCGTTGTCCGAGACAAGTATCTGTACGGCACCCGAGCCATCTATAAGACCGAGCATGACAGCCGCGGATATTGCTACGAGAAGCAGGATAGAGCAAGCAGAAAGTATTATAGAGGAGATGAGGAGGGGAGAATGCTTTTTTGTGGAAACGGCGTTGTTTTTCTCTGCAGAAGGATCTTTTACTTGTTTTGTTGTTGCTTCGGGTGGCTCATCAGGGGACGGAGCTTGAGTGTCATCTGCCGCTTCGCTTTGGCTTTCTGGAGCGGAAGCGCAGGTGTCGTCAAGCATATGCTCAGATAGCTTTTTTGCTTGAGCCGCCTGAGCCTTTGCGTCTTGAGCCAAGGCCCTGGCTTTTTCAAACTCGGCTTGAGAGCTGTCGTGCTCCCAGTCCCACTTAAAAGCTTTGGTGCTCTTGTCTGAAGACTTATCGGGATTTTTGTTGGAATTTAAATTTTCGTTCATACGGTATCTCCAATAGTTTACAAGTTACGCCAACTCGACGGAGTTGGCGCAGCTCATATAGACAGTTGTTCCTGATTAATTATGCGTATTTGCCGTGTAGGGTATTCACTCGCGTGAATATCAGTTGAGAAGCTCGAACTTGTATCCGACGCCCCACTCGGTCTTGATTATCCATTTTGCCGACGCGCCCTCGAGCTTTTCGCGCAATCTTTTGATGTGAACGTCAACGGTGCGCGAGTCTCCGAGATAATCAAAGCCCCAGACCTTGTCAAGAAGCTGGTCGCGAGTAAATACGCGGTTGTAGTTTGACGCGAGGAAATAAAGCAGCTCGAGCTCCTTGGGGGGAATATCCACCGATCTGCCTTTGAGCTTAAGCTCATATTTCTGAAGGCTTATTTCTATGTTTTCAAATACAATGATCTCGTCATCAGCCTGAGGAACGCTTGAGCGACAACGGCGAAGCACCGCTTTTATTCTTGCGGAGAGCTCCTTATTGTCGATGGGCTTGACCATATAATCGTCCGCGCCAAGCTCCAGGCCCAACACCTTGTCAAACACGTCGCCCTTGGTGCTTATCATAATAATGGGCTTTGCCGAGAGCTCTCTTATCTCGCGGCACACCTGCCAGCCGTCCTTTTTTGGAAGAGTGATATCGAGAATGGTGATGTCGGGGTCGTACATTTTAAAGAAGCTGATGCCCTCGCTTCCATCGGTTGCCACCTTGACCTCGTATCCCTCGGTCTCAAAATAAGATCTGATGGATTCGGAAACCAGAGCCTCGTCCTCTATCAGAAGAATTTTTGTATCCATCATTTTATGTATCCTCCTATAAATAGGGTGTCTTTATAAAAACGAAATTTTGCTTTTTGCGCAAGGATAAATTTTACTGCTGGGACAAGTATAATCTGTCAATAGGGATTTTGTGTGAAAAATGTCTGAATTTTTAACGAATTTAAGATAAAAGTTCACATCGTTAAATTTGCGGACACAACAAAATCGAATTAAATTTATCTTGTGTTAATAATTATATCATAAAAAATACGATTTGTACAGTGTTTTTTAAAAAATCTAGACGATTTTTTTAATATTTTTCATATTATCTTTAAATTTAATTAAGGAATTAGTCTTGAAATGTCCGAAAAAATATAATATAATAAAATTGACCGTGATTTATCCCAATAATGCGGGTGATGCTTGCGTGAGTGCCGTAGCGGTATTTTGCGCGGATTTTCACGTATAGAATTTGTTTTGAGCAAGAATGCGGGAAGGAGAAAAAATGCCGAGCCTTAGCTTTCCTTATGTGAATATTGCACTTGATATAGTGGGACTTGTCGTAGTCCTGATCATTTTTATGAGTTGTCTTGATGAGATACTTCATAAAACAGGAGGCTCAAAGAGCTTCTTGCTCTTGCTCTCATTTATTATTGTCGCAATCGTGGCGGATATTGTGGCGTGCTTTGGAGAAGGACATCCCGAGCTGTCTTATATGACCTTGGTCGCGAACACCGTCGCGACCTGTGCGGGATATTGCGTTATTGCTTGCTTTATGAGTTATATGAAGGAAAGCTTGCCCGAGAGGAACAAAGCCATCACTGCTACGGTGATGATATTCCGTGTGCTGTGTGTGCTGTTTGTGGGATTCCTGATTGGAAACATTTTCGGAGAGTATGTGTTCACTGTGAATGAGCAAGGGCATTACGTCCACTCAAGCAACCCATCAATGTCGATTTTATATCTGCAGTTTCCTCTGCTATCGTTGATTGCGGTGATTCTTATGTCCCTGTGCACAAAGCACGTAGCAGGGGTTACTCGCTTTACCTTTATAATATATACGGTATTTCCCGTTGCTGGAGTGATGGTTGATTATCTGGTACACGGTCTGTCCATCACTTATATAGGACTTGTGATCGGAGTTCTTGTGATTTACACCAATATATATCTTCAAAAGCAAAGGATCATTGACGCGCAAAGAAACGCGTTGATGATGTCGCAGATAAATCCGCATTTTATGTACAATACGCTTTCCACGATTGCCGCTATGTGTGATATATCTCCCAAGCAAGCGCAAAGTCTTACTGTGGAGTTTGCTCAGTATCTAAGACGAAATTTGGATACGCTTACAAGCGATACCCTGATACCTTTTGATAAGGAAATAGAGCACGTTGAGTGCTATCTGAAGATAGAAAAAGCAAGATTCCGAGAAAGATTGAACGTGATCTGGTCTATACAGTGCAAGGATTTTGAGATTCCGCCGCTCTCCATTCAGCCGCTTGTGGAAAACGCAGTGCGTCACGGAATTACAAAAAAAGGCTTCGGCGGCACGGTCAGAATAGCGACGTATAGCACCGAGAAAAGCTACGTTATTGAGATTAAGGACGACGGAGTCGGCTTTGATTCGGAAATGGCGATAAATGACGGAAAAATGCACGTCGGTCTTGCAAATGTCAGAAGCAGATTGAGTGGTATGTGCAAGGGAACGCTTGTCGTGAAAAGTACTGTTGGTGTTGGAACACGCGTCACGGTTGAGATACCTAAGAAAAAGGGGAAGAGAAATGAACATACTGGCACTTGATGATGAATTTTATGCTCTTGAGCTACTGAAGAGCGCGCTTCACGAGGTGGCTGGCGAAGCCGCTGTATATCTGTGTCGTGACGTTCAAAGCGCGTTGCGTACGGCAAGGGAGATCAAAATAGACGTAGCTTTTCTTGATATACATATGCCCGAAAAAAACGGGATAGAGCTTGCTCGCGATCTGAAAATGATCAACCCCAAGATCAATATAATCTTTGCCACGGGATTTTCGGAATACATGAAGGAGGGCATTGATCTTCGCATGAGCGGGTACATTATGAAGCCCGTCACACCCGAGGCTGTCAGAACTGAGCTTGAAAATCTCCGAAATCCGATAGAGTGGAAGTCTGAAAAGAGGATAAAGATACTAACCTTTGGAAACTTTGAGGTGTTTGTTGACGGAAACCCCGTGAAATTTGACCGAAAGCAAGCCAAAGAGATACTCGCATATTTGGTTGATAAGCGTGGAACCTCGGCAACATATCCCGAGCTCGCTTCGACTCTCTGGGAGGACGAGGAATACGACCGTACCAAGCAAAAAAACCTACAGGTCTACATTGCAAGTCTTGTAAAAACCTTAAATTCAGTGGGCATTAATGACCTGATTCTGAAAAACAGACAGGGAATCCTTGTAAACACCAGAATTGTGGACTGCGACTACTACCGTTTCCTTGAGGGAGACGTTAAGGCAATAAATTCCTTCACGGGACAGTATATGAGCGCGTACTCGTGGGCGGAGTTTACCGTCGGATACCTTGAGAATCAGCTACAGAAAATAAGATGAATATTT
>JAEIGA010005597.1_pt1 | contig 19173 bp, 20 predicted proteins | sample 9270691 | NCBI WGS metagenome assembly JAEIGA01 (sample SAMN17057246, study PRJNA624740) | gut metagenome | biome: biome; isolation source: fecal sample | host: Bos grunniens | place: China: Xizang | collected 2019 | reverse complement strand
TGGTTGTTTAGAAAGACAAAAGAGCTTGATTGCTTGAGAAGTCCTCACTTATATAAGGAACATGCAATTAGAAACAATTCTGCGTGGAATGGCAACAAGGAAAAGCAACAACAAATTAGAGAATGGTTTACTACCGATGCGGTTTATACGAGTTGCAAGGATTTGATAAGTAAGATTCTGCAATTCGATGTCGATGGAGATAAGTCCCTTGTTGTAGCAGATGATAGTATTATAGATGTTGCAAAAAAAAGCATGAATGATATTGTTCCTCTTTATTATAATATGAGAAAAGCTTCGCCTATTCAGTTAAACAATCAGACAATCTATGATGGTCTTAATGCTGCGTTTATAGGCGGTAATATTGGAATTTACAGTAATAATATTTCGAAAATTTGGAATAGCGATATTTTTATAAATGGCTCCGCAGAAGAAAAGAAAAACGCTATTGATTTAATTAAGTTGTTGTGTATGGAAAATAACTTTGTTATTGATTTTGCGAAAACTTTATATAAGCCAGAAAGACCAAGCCATATTCATGATAAAATTACGAGTTTTACAAATAAGAAACTCCCCCACTTCTTTACATACGCAAAAGACAAAGCGGTTGACCAAGTTGAGAATGTTAATGATAGTTTGGTAAATAAGTTGAATTCTAAAATCACTAATTCAAGAATTAATTCTCGCAGCATTGGATTAAAACAAATTGATTATACTAGGCTAGTTAACAATCCAGATATTGAATGTCGTGTTGTATTTAATAAAAATGGGAAAATTAATGAGGAGTTATCAGACCCTATGATTGTTAAATACTACGAATTAAATCAACAATATCATTTTAAGGTAAATATGGAATGTGCAGAATTAACAAGGGGCGATTTGTTAAGTAATACCCAGTATAAACAAGACTTGTTTTTTAAAAAGATTGCCAATGAAATTCGTTATGAGCTTTCTCAATTTGGATACAACGAATCTGAAATTGTTGATATTTTGGTTAAGTTTTTGTATTATGTAAAACCAAGTAAACATAAGAGTGTTCTTTGGTTCTGTTATGGAAAACAAATTTTTGAAAATATAAAGAAAAATGTTAAATTCAAAACTAAGATTGTTCAATGCGTAGATTGCGGAAAGTGGCTTGAAATTGGTATAAAGGATACAAAGACTTGTCGGTGTGAAGATTGTTTAAAAGAACATAATCGAGAATTAACTCGTTTAAGAGTTCAAAAGCATAGAATGAAGCTTATGTAACGCTACCAAAATTTTTATATAAACAACCAATAATTAAGGTTATATATTGTTTTTATAAATTTTATATATAACCTTAAATTATGGTATTTTATATAATACACTTTTAGCTCCTATTAGGGAAACACCCTAAAAAACAAACAATCTAAAGGTTGCTGGCAGAAAGTACTAATTAGAAACTACAGATAACCTTTAGATACTTTGTTAAAAATATTAAAAAATATTAATTAAAATTATTTTATGTAGAATTATTTGAGGTGAATTTATGAAAGAGAAAATTAAAGTAACAAAAGAAACTCTTATAAAAGATATTGCCAAACGGACTAATAAAAATATAAGTGATGTTAGAGATGTTTATAATGCTTTAGAAAAAACCATTTTTGATATCCTTTCTTCTGTGGATGTTAATGGCGATATTACAATTAGATTGTTTGAAGGCATTAGTTTAGATGGAACCTATATTCCTGAAAAAACAAAACAAAACAATTTGACTGGCGAAGTGAGTTTTGTAAACAGTAAGATTAAGCCTAAATTCAATATTACTCGTTCTTATTGTGAGAAGTTGAATTTAAAGTAAATTATTGATAATTTAATATAATCGGTGAAACACCGTTTATATATAATCGCAGTCGTCTAATAAGATGGCTGCGATATTTCTTTTCATTCATTTTTCTACCTTTCTCTTGTTGGCTGCCTATCCTTATGGATAGGTGGCTGATAAAGTTTAAGACAGAAATGGTAATGGGGGTGTAGCTCAGCTGGGAGAGCACCTGCCCTGCAAGCAGGGGGTCATGGGTTCGAACCCCATCATCTCCACCATACGGCGCTATCGTCTAGCTGGTCTAGGACATCGCCCTTTCACGGCGGCAACTGCGAGTTCAAATCTCCATAGCGTCACCAATGACAACATAGCTCAGTTGGTAGAGCAGCAGACTGTTAATCTGCGGGTCGTAGGTTCGAGCCCTTCTGTTGTCGCCAATGGCTCCGTAGCTCAGTTGGTTAGAGCGCTAGCCTGTCACGCTAGAGGTCAGGGGTTCAAATCCCCTCCGAGTCGCCATTTATGCTGGATTGGCTCAATGGCAGAGCAGCTGATTTGTAATCAGCAGGTTGTTGGTTCGACTCCGATATCCAGCTCCATATAAATCAAGGTGGTGTGTTCATACACCACCTTTTATATTTTTGTAATGTTTGGAGGTTAAAATAATTCAATATGGATGAATTCAAGAAATTAGAAAACGAAACAGAAGAACAATTTTTATGGAAGATTGGTCAATTAGTTGATTCTGGCAGAGTTGATAGTTGGGCTTCTATAAATAATATTGTAAATAAAGAACTTGGTATTGACGAAGAAAAGTGGCGTGATGAATCAAGCTTCCGTAAGAGATATCAAGCAGCAAAGAAATTTTACGAAGGTTGTTTCTCTAAAATGGAATCCGATGAATACGCAGAGGAAGTTTTCGAAATGAAGCGAGAGCTTGAACGAGCAAAAATCAAGTTTCGTGATGAGCGCAATGCATGGAATAAACAAAATTATATTGATGCTAGAGTTGAAGAAAAGCTTGATTTATTAGAGAAAGAACTTTTGTCCCAAGGAAAGATTAACTTTGATATTCATAAGAATGCAAATATTACATCTGATAATGACATTCTTATTATTCTTAGTGATTTTCATATTGGTCAATGTTTTCATTCTATGTGGGGCGAATACAATACTGATATTGCTAAGAAAAGGTTAAATCAATTATTGAACGAAGTTGTCGCCATTCAAAAAATGCATAACTCTGAAAATTGTTATATATCATTACAGGGCGATATGTTGAGTGGTAATATTCATAAGACGATTCAAGTAACAAATAGAGAGAATGTAATTGAGCAAATTAAAATGGCAAGCGAATTGATTTCTTCTTTTTGTTATGAACTTTCAAAAGTATTTAATAAAGTGTTTATGTCAAGTGTAGTTGGCAATCATTCTCGAATAGACAGAAAAGACGACGCTCTTCATGATGAAAGATTAGACGATATTATCTCTTGGGGTGTAGAACTTTCTTTAAGACATATTGACAATTTCTATATATTAAATAGAAAATTTGATAATGGTATTGCAGAAATGAATATTCGCAACAAGATTTATATTAATGTTCACGGTGATTACGATAAATATAGTAATGCAGGTGTATCAAATTTATGTATGCACTTAGGATTTATTCCTTATGCTATTACATATGGACATTTGCATACCTGTGCCGTCGATGAGGCAAACGGTGTTAAGATGATTCGTGGTGGTTCGCTTGCTGGAAGCGGAGATGATTACACTATTGAAAAAAGATTATCTGGAAAACCGAGTCAAATGGTGTGTGTGTGCAATGATAAAGGAGTGGTTTGTTACTACCCTATAGAATTAGATTAAAATTAAATTAAAACAAATAAAGTTATAAAATATGGAGATTAATTAAATATAATGGATAATAAAGAAAATGTAGAACTTTATTGCTGCTACTCTCTTAATCTTAGAGATTTTCTATATAATAATGGTGTAAGATATAAGTTGGCGGCGTTAAACCCAAATAGCAAGAGTTTGTTTTGGGCTTATGTAAAGACTGAAAAACTTGATAGATTGTTAACTGAGTGGTCTGCCAATAAGCAAACCGCTTTTAAAGGATAAGTATTTTGATGTAGAAATAGTGTGGAGGTGAGACTTATGGCTAAAACAAACAAGAAAAAATTCATATGTCTTTATTGCAACAATGAATATGTTGAAACAAACTTCTACAATTCGTATAGTAGACTTTTTAGCAAGATGGGTAAAATTCCATATTGTAAGCAGTGTATAGAGAAATTTTATCAGCAATATTATGAAGAATATGTAAACGAAGGTTGTTTAACGCCTGAGAAAACCGCCATTAAACGAGTCTGTATGACCTTTGACATTTATTATACTGATGTTGTTTTTAATTCTGCTATGAACAAAATAAGAGAAGGCAATATAAATATATCGCCAATGGCACAGTATATGAAGGTTATACAGCTTGCTCAATATAAAGACAAGTCATATGATAATACTGTATTAAATGAAATGAAGGAAGAATTTATTGCAGTTGTATCTGACGGTGTTTCCGTTAATAGAGATGTTGACCAAAAAACAATTGATTTCTTTGGTAGCGGATTTACCGATGAAGATTATAAATTTTTACAAAAAGAATATGATGATTGGACGGCAAGGCATGAATGCAATACCAAGGCACAAGAAGAAGTAATTAAAGACATATGTTTTAACAGATTGCAAAATTTAAAAGCTTTACGAAGAGGCGAAGATACAAAGGATATTACGGCTTCTTTTCAAAAGATGTTGGATGCTGGTAAGTTGCAGCCCAAACAAAACGCTGGAGATGCTACGGCAGACAATCAGACATTTGGCACTTTAATTGATAAATGGGAAAACGAAAGACCGTTGCCAGAAATTGACGAAGAATTAAGAGATGTTGATAAGATAGGACTTTATATAAATGTATTTTTCAAGGGGCATTTAGCAAAGATGATGGGCATCAAAAACGGTATGTCCAATTTGTATAATAAATTTATGAAAAAGTACACCGTTGAAAAGCCAGAATATGACGATGACGAAAATAGCGACGCTTTATTCGATGCTATATTTGGAAATACTTCTTTGGATTCTGATAAGGATGACAAGGAGGTGATGTAGCGATGGAAAAGAAAAAGTCTGAAAGGCAATTAGCCAACGAAAAATCTGAAAGAATTATGAATGGTATTGCTTATTGGGCAAGTTTCTATCGCCATTAGCAAAACCCTCAAAGATTTGTTAAAGATTATTTAAATATTAGTTTGAAGCTATTCCAAAAGATATTGTTATATATGATGATGTGTAGCAATTTCTTTATGTATTTAGCCGCCAGAGGTCAGGGTAAGACCTTTTTGACCGCCTTATTCTGCGTGGTTAGATGTATCTTATTTCCTAAAACAAAGATATGCGTGGCTTCTGCCACTCGTTCACAAGCAAATGAAGTTTTGCTTAAAATAACAGATGATTTTATGAAGAACTACGGTTGGGGCTCTGAAAATCTAAGGCGTGAAATTACATATGCTTCTGTTGGTGCAAATAAAGCCGTTATAGAATTTGCAAATGGTTCATGGATAAAAGTTGTTACGGCTTCAGATTCTGGTCGTGGTAGTCGTGCTAATATTCTTTTAATTGATGAGTTTAGAATGGTTGATTTGGATACAATCAACACCGTTCTTAGAAGATTTTTGACAGCGCCAAGACAACCTAATTATTTAAATAATCCAAAATATGCACATTTATTAGAGCGTAACAAAGAACTTTATATGTCCAGTGCTTGGTTAAAAATTAATTTCATTTTTACATTGCAACAATGTCAAAGTCATGTCGGGAGACAGCATCCTCGGCATTGTTGTGTTTAATATTTATAGGAGGATGTGTTGATGAGAAAAGGCATAAGAAAACACTTTTTCAATGAAGATTACTTTGAAAATATTGATACGGAAGAAAAAGCTTATTGGCTTGGATTTATTGCTGCTGACGGGAGTGTTGTAAAAAGTAGTGAATATAATTCATATAGATTATATATCAATTTAAGTCATGTAGACAAAAATCATTTAGAAAAATTCAGAAATGCAATTGGAGCAAATGATATTGTCTTACAAGAATATACTTCTACTATTGGCTTTTGTAATCCTAATGGCACAACCACTTCTCGTATTGTGTTAAATTCTTTGAAACTGTGTGAAGACTTGGCAAAATATCATATACATCAAAGAAAGAGTTATGATATTGAAATGCCAAATATTGATAATGATTTAATACCACATTATTTAAGAGGTCTCTTTGATGGAGATGGTTCATATTATTATCGGTATGATGCTAAAAATAATAGATATCGGTATGTGTTTGAAGTTGTCGGAGCAAGCGAAGTCTTTCTCAAACAAATTCAAGAATATTTATTGTCTGTAAACATTAAGACAAATATTTACTATAGAAAAGAAACAAATTCTATTAGGTTAATGTCTGGTAGCAAACAAGAGATTTTAAAACTAATAAATTTGTTGTATTCTGATGCCAATATTTATTTAGATAGAAAATATAAAAAAATAAATGAAATTAAAAGTATAGCCGCTTAATTTAGAAATAAATTATGTTATTAGTGGGGTGTATCGGTGAAGTCCTCCGAATTTATTGGATAATACCGAGGGCAATAATATCTAATATTGTCTGTAACGCATAGAGATTGACCGTTATTATGAAAGGAATAATATCTCCACGAGCCTCCACCACCCTAATTTATATTAATTATAAACGGGTGAAAATGTATGCTGGTCTTACACGATGGGAAAGTGCAAGAGCTATAGGATAAAAAACCTATAGGATAACAATAACGATAAGTCACACTGGAGTTTTGAAAAGGCTAAAGCTTATACTGTAAATTTATTAGACGATACAAAAAAATATTTTATATGCGGTCTTCCATATCAAATTTCGATAAAAGAAAATTTGTTGTCAAGAGAACAGATTGAAGATGAAATGTCAGAATCTGACTTTGACCCATTGAAGTTTAGCATGGAGATGGACTGTATGTTTTATGGAGATACAGATGGCGCCTTCTTTACTTTTGATGATATTTCAAATCGTAGAAAATTAAAAAATGCTATCTATCCTACTTCTATTACTAGTAATAGTAAAATTTTAAAAATACCAGACTTGGTTCCTAATGAGAGAAGAATTTTATCTGTTGATATAGCGCTTATGGCTTCTAAGAAGCAGAATAATGACGCAAGTGCAATTATTATTAATAGCGCAATTCCTACGAACAATGACAATTATACTTCTAATATTATATATATGGAAAATCATGAGGGTTTAACTACTGATGAATTGGCATTAGTTGTTCGAAGATTGTATGATATGTATAAATGTACAGATTTAGTTGTGGATACAAATGGAGTAGGACTTTCTGTATTTGATATGCTTATTCAAGATATTGTTGACCCTACTACTGGCGAACTGTACCCTGCTCTCTCCTGTTGTAATGACAAGGCTATGGCTGAAAGATGCAAAGTTGATAATGCACCAAAGGTGATTTGGTCAATTAAAGCAAGTGCATCTTTTAATAATGAAATATGTACACTGCTGCGTAGTGGATTCCAAAACGGCAAGATTAATTTGCTCGTATCTGAATTTGAAGCAGAAGAAATTTTAAAAGACAAAATTAAAGGTTTTGCTAAGATGCCAGCCTATGAGCAAATGCAATATAAGTTGCCTTATATTCAAACAACATTACTTGTTTATGAATTGATAAATCTTGAATACGAGATTAAAGGAACAAATGTCAAGATAACTGAGAAAAGTGGTATGCGAAAAGACCGCTATTCTTCTCTTGCATATAATTATTGGGTTCAGTGTCAGCTTGAACGAGAAATGTTGAGAAAACAAAAGACTGGATTTAATGCTTCTGATTATGCGTCAAAATTGAGAAGATTAAATCAAAAACCAACCATGTATTAATACTTATTCAAAGTTTAATAAGTAATTTTATAAATAATAATAAAATAATAAATGTAACTCTAAAGAAAGGTGGTGAGATACTTGAGCAATACGAACATAAAAACTAAAAATGTTCCTATCTATACTGAGAAAGATTATAAAAATGACCAAAAAAGATTTGATAAATCTGCAAAAGATGGCAAACTTGATTTGTCGGCATTTCAACGCTTGATGGTAAACGATTTATGTACTCGAACAAGCGTTATCGAGAACGGTTGTATTGGCGATGTTAGTTTAAAAGATGTGGAACTGGCATTAAAGTATCCGAAACAAGGATGGAAAATTTTGCTTACCGCATCCAACGAACTAATGCGTATCTCGCCCCATTACTTTAGAATGAACAACTTATATTCTAATATGGCTCTATTCTGTTGGTGGGTAGATTTATATGATGTGAAAGAAAATGTTAAGATTGACAATATTAAAAAGTCTTATTCTACTCTCGCTGCTAAATTAGAGAGCATGAATTTAAAACACGAATTTTCTAAAATAATGAAGGTTATACCCTATCAAGATATTTATTGTGGATTAGTTTTTGAGAATCACTCTGACTTTTTCTTTCAACAGATAGATTATAAGATTTGTGAATTATATCAAATTCAAGATGGATTATATAATTTTAGAATAGATTTAAAACAGATAGACGCAACAAATCTTAGTGCGTATCCTGATTATGTTCAACAAGCTTATATTGATTTTAAAGATGGTAACATCAATGTTAATATAAGTGGTCAGTGGTATACACCACCAGCTGATAAACAAATTTGTTTAAAATTAAATAGTCAATGGACTTTCCCATATCCTATTTTAATTGGACTGATTAAAGATATCCTTGATTTGGATGTTTATAAGAAATTAAAGCTGCAATCTGCAAGAACTGATAATTATAAGGCTATTGCGGTTGAAGTTCCAATTGATGAAAATACGGTTGATAAGCCGTTGCTTACACCAGAAACTCTTGGAATCTTTGCCGAGATTAATAGAGAAAGTATGACGGATGACATTGGTTTGCTTCATACATTGGGTTCTGGTGCCACTCCTATTAGCTTTAAGGATAGTAACAATACAAGAAATAATGTTTCGGATGCTGTGGATGCATTATATGATTCTAGCGGTATAAGCAAAGAAATGTATAATGGTTCGTCGAGTGGCACAGCGCTTACTTTTTCTGTTGAAAATGATTCTGGTTTTATATATGGATTATATAGGCAGTTTGAGCGTTGGACTAATCGCTTTATTAAAGTCAGAAAATATAATAAACCAGCGTTCAAATTTTTCTTTTATCTCGTAGATGTAACAATTTTTAATAGAGATAATGTTTCCAAGAGATATAAAGAGGCTGCTAGTTTAGGTGTTTCTGTCATTGATAAATGGCTAGCCACACTTGATATGACGCCATCTCGTACATTGGGAGCCTTTGTGTTACATAAAGATATTTTTGATTTTCAAAATAATTTCATCCCACTTCAGTCTTCTTTTAATAGTTCTGCAAGCAATGAAACTGGCAGACCAACAAATAAAAGTCAAGGCAAAGTTTTGGATGAAAGTGGAGAAAAAACCGAAGATTTAGATTCAAACATAGATAGATAAGGAGGGATAATATGTCAGAATCGAAAATTAAAAAGGCTGCATTGTCCTTCCCTGTCACTTTTGAAAAGGTTGAAGATGTTGAGAGTGCAGATGGTAGATTTACTAAGGTAAAAATTTGGTTGATGCATCTTGGTGAAAACTTTAATGGAAGTATATTTGAAAAAGATGTGGTGGATAATGCGATTTCTACCTTGGAATATATACCCATTGTTGCTTTTATAGAAGATAACAAAATTGGCGAAAAGGACTGTTCTAACCATAGATATATTATAACGAAAGACGAAAAGGGAATTCGTAGAAAATACATGGGCAATGCCTATGGCGTTATAATGTCTTCCGAAGACAATAATGCTCATTACGAAGAACGCTTGTGTGATGATGGAGAAACACGAACATTCTTAGTCGTTGATGGTTTAATTTGGAATATGTTTGAGGATAGTTCTGAAATCGTAAATAGAGATTTAATCAAGAATCAGTCAATGGAATTATGGGATGACGGAATTGAAGGTTATGAGGATGAAGACGGAGTATATCATTTTACCAAGTTTTCATTTAGAGCAGCTTGTATTCTTGGCGATGATTATGAGCCAGCCATGATTAACTCTACTGTTGAAGTTCAGTTTACAATGAATGATTTTGTTAAGAATATTCAAAGTGAACTTAACGATAAATTTATAGCTTTCACCAAAATGGTGAATGAAAAAACTAATCAAGGAGGTATTGGAACTATGTCGAATACGGATTTTACTCAGACGCTTATGGCGCAGTTCGAAGATATCTCTGCAATGGTAAGACAGCATGAGACTTTTGTTGACAGATGGGGGTATGAGTGCTCTCGTTATTATGCTGTAGATATTCAAGAAAACGAAGTAATTGTTGTTGATGTAAAGAATAATTACAATTACTTTGGTCTTTCATTTACCATAAATGGCGACAAAGCAGAGATTGACTTTGAAAGTGCGAAGAGAAAGAAGCTTCGTTATGAGGATTATGAGGAAGGTTCTTCAGTAGAAGGCGCATTTGATTTCGGAAAGCATATTGAAGAAATTGAAAATACCGCTTTCGCAAAGATTGAAGAAGCCAACACAAAGGTTTCCGAATCTGAAGGAAAAGTTTCTGAGTGCGAAGCAAAGATTTCTGAATTTGAAACGGCTAAGAATGAAATTGAAGAAAAATTCAATAAGATTAATGCCGAATTCGAAGAGATGAAGCCTAAATATGAGTATTATGTTCAGGCTGAACAGGCTCGTATGGAAGCCGAGTTAGATGCTCAGAAAGATGCAGAATTTGCTAAGTATGAATCTGTTTTAACCGATGATGTTAAGTTTGTTGCCCTTAAAGAAAAGAAGGCAGAAATGTCGGTTAAAGAGATTGAAAGCGAATTGGCGATTATGTATGCAAGAAAGAGTCTTGCGACAAACTTTGGTAAAGTTGATAATGGTGTGATGGCGGCTGGACTCGTTGACAATGGCGAGAAAGAAGGCTTTATTTCAACCAAGTATGGCTATATTAAAGTTGGAAGATAATAAAAAATAATAAAAAATAATAAAAAATAAATTTATATAATAATTGGAGGATAATACAATGGCAGTATATACATGCTTTGAGAGCCAGAATATGGCTTCTACTCATTATGCAAAGCGTATTTTTGACGCTGTTTGTGACGCTCCCGTAGAGAATGGAACCTTCGGCTACCTTGACGGTGTAGTAGAAGAGGGTGGCGTTGTTTATAAGTTCGTTGCAGGAACTAAGGAAGGTTGCGAAATCGTTGTAGTTGACCAGCCCGCATGGACTGAAGATACTTCTCGTATGACCAACCAGAGAAAGGATAAGTTCAGAGTTGAGGCAAATGTACCCTTTAGATGCAGAGTCGTTGCAAAGAACGATGAAATGGGACTTTCTGCTGAGGGCTTCGTAGGAGAGCCTGTAATTGGCAAGTATGTAACTATTGATGCAAACGGAAAGCTCGCAGTTGCTGATGAGGCTACCGACGCACCGATGGTTGGTAAGATTATGAGAAAGCGTCAGATTGGCTCTACTCTTGTAACTGGTGTTCGTACTTACGGATATGCTCGTATGATGTACACAGTTAAAGTAGAGACTCTGGCTTAATTTTGTAAGGAGGTAATAAAAGATGAGAACTAATTTTAGTAAAGAAGAAGCAAATGTTCTTGACCTCGTTAATGATTTGTCCAGAGGTGACTTTACGCTTCATGTAGATAAGGAAAAGTGTACTCGTGCTGACCTTGAGAAGCATCTGAGAGACACTATTAACAACGAAATTCTTAAGGGCGCTACGCTTTATCAGGCATATCGTCGTAACAACATTGTTCTTTTCGAGATTATCGAAGAGGTTGTTAATCTCACTATTTCTAATGACTTCGCAGACATTCCTTTTATGGATGCTTTTGTAGAGTTTAAGAATCGTGCCCTTGGCGATAAGACTGCTTGGTATTCTGAGGGCAAGAGCTATGTAACTGTTGCTTCTTTCGCAGGTAATCACTGGGATACCAACCGTGAGGCTCTTGACGCAGGTGAAGAGTATACTCTTGAGAAGGAGTGGGTGTACATTCATGTTTATGATGAGTTTGAGAGATTCCTTCTCGGCATCGCTTCCCTTGAGAGACTTACCGATGTAATTTATAAGTCGTTCAATAAGTATATTAAGGAAAGAACCTATGTAATGTTCCAGAGTGTTATGTCTGTTGTTCCTGCTGAGTTTACTGCAAATGGCAACTCCGAGGAAGCAATTGGTGCCCTCTGTGACCTTGTTCAAGCTGCTGGTGGATATTCTAGCCTTACTATTGCTGGTACAAATGGAGCTCTGAGAAAGCTTGCAGGTGTTATTCCTAATAATTACTTTGCAGATTCCCAGCGTGAAGCTAAGGCAAAGACTGGCAATATTGGTGAGTGGGAAGGCAAGCGTTTGATGGTTATTCCTCAGGTAATTAAGGAAGGTACTTTCGAGCTTGCTCTTGACAACGACACTCTCTTTATCATGGGTGGAGATGTTAAGCCTATTAAGGTTGAGTTTATTGGCGATACTCGTACTCAGAATGTTACAGACAATAGAGTAAACAATGATATGACCTATGACCTTCAGGTTCAGACCCTCTTTGGTATGGGATTTGAGCTTCCTCAGGCATTCGGTTGCTTTAAGTTTGCTTAATAATAAGAATATATAATTATATAAAAATATTTGGATTTTAAAAGAAAGGTGGTTAGTTGACTATGGCAAGAACCGCAACTAGCTCTACTGTTGAAGATGTTGTTGTAGAAAACAACTTGGTTGATACTGTAGAAGAAATGAATGAAAAAATAATTACAAAGAAATCAGTTAAGGCAGAGCCATTGGGAGATTCTGACGAGATTGAAGTAATTTCTCTTGTACCTAATGTTAGTTACAAAGATAGCAAGACGCTCGATATGTATGAGTGGCAAGAAGTTGGTCATGTTGAATATATGACTTTTGATACGCTGAAAAACTTATGGAGAAATAATAAGGGCTATTTCAATAATCTTTGGCTTAAACCAAATGATGATAGGGTCATCAATAAGTTTGGTTTGACTAAGAAATTTGAGAATTATGAATATCTTATGGATGGCTCTAATTATACCAGAAAGAATATTGGAGCTATTTGTGACGCTATTAAAGCGACTCCTAATGGTTTAAAGTTCTCAATTTGCAATAAGGTTAAGAATCTTGTTATTAGTGGTGAAGTTACCGATATATTTGTCATTAGGGAACTTGAAAAGCGTTTGCAGATTGACTTGATTGAATTTCTGAATGATTTATAATTTATAAAATATGAGAGGTGGATTTAGGTATGCCAACTTCATATGAAAAACTTTATGAAAATCTTTTGCCTAAATTCCGTAGTTATGAAATCCCTCTTATGTCTACTGAAGAAGTAAAAGATTATTTACATGATTTTCTTATCCCAGCAATTTCAAGGTTTCATGTTTGTCGTCAAAATTTAAATGACAGAGATGATATTTTACAGAGGTTTAGTGCTAAACTGTCAGATACAGAGATTGAAATATTAAGTAATTATATGCTTATCGAATATATCGACTCTACATATATAAGAGTTCCTTCTTTGTTGCAGAAACAAATGCCTTCAAATGATTTTAAGGTGTTTTCTGACGCTAATTTAATTGATAAATTGATAGCTATGCATTCAACTTATATTAAAGAAAATGAAACGCTGCTTTCTCGTTATGCGTGGATGGGAGCAAAAGAACTTGGTGTGAAACTTGGTGCTGGATATAAAAAATCAAAATTTTAATAATAATTTAAATGAAAGGTGGTGGGTCGATTGAGGTGTTTGGATAGATTTAACAAACGGATGAATTTAAGTGGTGGGACTCTTAGAGAAGAATATATTTCTAACACAAGAGAATTGTTAAATAAAACATTTGCAGACGACCCATCATTTACATTTGGAATATATTTTTGGAGATTAGGTTTAAAAGAATACAGTAATGAAAGTGCGATTGGTATCAGATTGTATGGAAGAGCATTTTCTGCTGCTAATGGTGTTACTGTAAAATTTCAAACGCTTTATAATACCCCTGTGGTTGTTGGCGATGTTATATACGATATTAATAAAGATGAGTATTTGATTTGTACAGAGGCATTTGATATTGACGGTATTCATTATAAGGGAAAGTTTACTCTCTGTAATTGGATATTGAAGTGGCAAAAGAAGGATGGTACAATTTTGGAATATCCTTGCCACGATATGAACTCAACACAATATAACTCTGGTGAGCAATCTAATAGAAACTTTGTAATTGGTTCTTCGCAGCACATGCTTACATTGCCTTGTGATGAAAATACTGTTGAATTAAGTACACCACAGAGATTTTATCTTGATAAAGCTATGATTAACCCTACTTCTTTTGTTGTAACTCAGAATGATACGACGAGTTACAATTATGGTAAAAAGGGTTTGGTTAAAGTTACGGTATATGAGTCTCCCAATAATTCTGCCACTGATAGACCAGATTTGGGTATTTGTGATTATATTGATGTTGCAAATCAGAATACGGCTGAGACTCACCCTGTTAATAATGTGAGTGAAAATTCGGGGAAACTGCTTAAAGCGGTTATTGATTATAATACTACGGTCATTAAATCTGGTGGTGATTCCCAGATATTTATTGGTAAATTCTATGACGAAAAGGGCAATGAGGTTCAAGGTGTGATACCACATTGGACTATAACCTGTCCTTTTTCTGATAAATTAACATTAGAAGAATTTGATGATGGATTGAGCATAGGCATAGATGACGATGATTATATTGACGAGGAGTTCAAATTAACTCTCTCGAATAATAATGAGCATAACAATGTCTCCCCCTCCTCTCTCCTTATCAGAATTGAGTCGTTGTTATAATGGCAAATAGTTCTATTATAAGAGAAGCTAAAAATAAGATTGTTAAAGAATTTATCAAAGACCAAGATATTATAGCAGCTATAAATAGTAGCGAAGTAAAACCTAATGAACCAGAAAAACTGATTAATAAACATATATTCAACTATAATCAGAATCCCCACACTCTGAATAAGGTTGGAACATTTATTACAATACAGGTACATATACCTCACGATTATTATACCGATTATAATGCTTCGACTACTCGTGTAAGACCTACGATTGAAATCTGGATTATATCACACGAACAACATATGAATGTTGATAATGTACCAAAAGTTACACAAAATCGAAATGATTATTTGTCTGAATTGATTGACAATAAGATAAATGGTAAAAGTGGTTTTGGCATTGGGAAAACAGTGCTGTTGAGTAATGTTGAAGGTGCATTCCAACAAGATTATTTGTTTAGAAAGATGATATTTCAATGTATAGATTTGAACTGGTCTTTATGCAATGAAGGCGAGTAATGTGAAGATAGTTGAGGTAATGTGGAAATGTTTGATATAGATGAATTAAAGCTTTATAGAGGTTCCGATATACCGATTACTGATAAGATTATTGTCATACAGCCCACGATTGACCAAATTGTTGAATTTGGTGAAAAAAGATACTTTCAAACAGTTCATTGTTTGACTGGCGTAGGCGCAGATTTCAAATGGCAATTATGGGATTATTATAATATTGATTATACTAAAATTGATGATTTTGAATTATTTAAAAAAATGATTTGGGGAAGTCTTTCAAGTAAGAAACATATCTATAGGGAATTAACAGAAAATCGGGATAAATATGAGGAACAGTTAAAAAATATATCAGAAGAGGAATTGGCTGAAATGTTAGTTAACCCTCTTTCTTTGGTTTTAAAAGATATAGACCTTGCTGATTTTGAAGAATATCAATCAGATAAGTGTCCAGAAACCATTTTATACGATAAAGAACATGATATCACTATTGATAGATTTATATATATGCAAATTGTTGATGCGGTTAGAAAAATTCACGGTTTTAAGAGGAATAATCAAATTCCTGCAAATGAGATAACTAAGATGGATTTAATTGATGATGCAAGAGACGAAGCTATGGCAACTGCTCAAAAGGAATATAAGAGCATATTACAACCTCTTATTTCAGCTTTGGCTGTTAAGACAGGGCAGTTGGGTAGTGATAGTATATGGAATACAAAAATTTACATGTTCTTTGATAGTATAAAAAGAATAAATAAAATACAGGATGCCACCTTATTATTGCAAGGTGCCTACTCTGGATTTGCCAGCCTTAAAGGTGTTGATAAAACAAGACTCGATTGGGCTGGAGAAATATAAATTTATAACTAATAAAGTTATAAAACTAAATTAATTAAATGATGATAAAAGGAGATATATATTATGGCTTTTAATGTTAATGAGCTTGTGCTTGATAAAGTTCGCAGTTTGACCGCTCATGACCTTGCAAGTGGCGAGATGTTGTTCAGACTTACTTCTCTTGAAGACCCTTCTCTTTCGTGCACGGCAGAAGGCGAAGAGATTGTCGATGCTATTGGCGCTGTGATTACCACTCTGTATCGTGCAAAGAAGGCTACCTTCTCTGCTTCTAACTCTCTGATTTCTCTTGACCTTGCTGCTCGTCAGTATGGCGCAGAGAAAGAGGTTGGTTCTGCGACCAGTATGATTGAAGTGCCTACTTATGATGTTCTTACTGTTAGCGGTGGCAAGGTGACACCTAAGAAGATTCCTACTTCCACCGAAGTTGAGATTGAAGGTGTAAAAACTAAGGTATATGATATTGGTTATATTTATACCCTTGAGAATAATGAGATTGGAACTTCTTATGCTCACGACACTACTGACACTGCTGCTACTGCCGAAAAATTCATTGTTAAGGAAGTTAAGGATGATAAGCAGACTGTTACTGGCGTAGAAATTACTGTTCCTACAACTGTAAAAGATGGTACTAAGATTTATGTTGACTATAAGTATAAGACCGAAAATGCTAACCGCATTGCTAACAAGACTTCTCAGTTCCCTGAGTCTTGCGGCATGAAGATTTATGCATACTTTAGAGATAAGTGCAATGATAACACTGTGTATTCTGGTATTATCATTTCTCCTAAGGCTAAGCTGAATCCTGAGCAGGTTGAACTTGCGCTTACTTCTACTGGCAAGCATGCGTTTGAGTTCACTATGATGCGTGACTATTGCGATGAAGATGCAGAGTTGTTCTCCATCATCGTGGCAGAGTAATTAAATTAAATTTGATTATTTGATATGTGTATGGGTAGAGGCTCAGCCTCTACCCTATTTTATATAAAGGAGGGAAATATTGTGGCAGAAAAGAACAATGCTACTTGTAGTATTTGCGGAAATTCATACTACAAATGCCTTTCTTGTCGTGATTCGATGAAACTTCATCCTTATAAGAATTACTGTTGTTCTGTAGATTGCTATAAGGTCTTCCAAATTGTTAGAGGTTATAATACTGGCATATATAACAAAGACGAATTTAAGTGCAAATTAGAGAATATAAATTTAAGTGATTTGGAAAATTATGAAGAAAATATTAAGACTCTGATTAAAGATGTCTTAAAAGAAGACAAACCTGTTGCAGAGATTATTGAACAGATTGAAACTATTGTTGAGACTAATGATATTGTCAAAGAAATAGTTAATGAAGTTGCAATAGAAGAAAAGCCATCTGTACAAAAGGTTGTCTCTCGTAAGAGAAATTATAAGGTAGAAACGGAATAATATTTGTTCTACTATTTTTATGTGTGTGAATTAAGTTAAATTTTAAACGAAAGGATATATTGTATATAGAGGTTTTCACACACATTCATTAAGCAATATATCCTTTTTTTTACGATTTAACTTTGATGTGGGAAATATATGAAGAAAGGTATGAAAATGGTGAAAATAAAATGAAGATGATATCCGAATTAAATGGTCAGATGTATGAGGCTGAGGATTGTTGTTTTTTTAGGAACCCTATCCAATCTGCACATTATAAAGATTGGGGATGTGAACTTGTAGACTTATTTGTTGATGGTCAAATGAAGTGGGTTTGGGTATTTTGGAAGAAAGACCACGCATGGGCAAAGCTTAAGTGGATTGAAAACAAGGATAATAACAATGGTTAATGAGGGCAAAAATTTTGAATCTATTTTCAAGTCGAGCGCTCCTTCCTACTTAAAAATAACTCGCATACCAGACCCCCCTCAGTCATTTACTAAAAGAAGCGATACTCGTTTTTCCAAAAAGAACCCGTATGATTTTGAGTGCTACGATAGTCTGCACAGAATATCATACTCTTTAGAGTTGAAAACAACCGCTGAAAAGTATCTTACTTATCATACTTGCGAGGAAGATGAAAAAGAAAAGAAGTCAGCCAATATAAAATGGCATCAAATAATTGGGTTAACTGATGCTTCTGAATATGACAGCTGCTTGGCAGGATTTATGTTTAATTTTAGGTTAGACAACGGTGAACAGTTGTTATACTTTATGAATATTAAAGACTTTAATAAATTTAAAAAAAGCACACATAAAAAATCTCTGAATATTATGGATGTTGCACTTAATGGCGGCATTAAAATTAATGGAGAAAAATTAAGAAAGAATTATCGTTGGAATTTAGATGAGTTTTTTGAATCTCAATCTAAAATATATCCACTGTAACAAATAAATATATATAATAAAATAAACCTTAAAATGAAAATTTTATGTGCAAATACAAGAAAGAAAGGTATGAAAATGGTGAAAATATGAAAAATACAATGATTGGAACTTATATTAGAGGCGATAAGCTCGTTGATTTTAATTTTGGTACAGACCTCTCTATTGCTGATAAGCAAAAATTTGTAAACTCTGTGGTTAATCTCGTTGTTGATGATGAAAATAAGAAATATAACTCTGTTCTTAGAGACCTTGTATTTGATTTTTATATTATTGACCTCATGACAGATGTTGATACAACTGAACTCAAAGAGTCTTCATTTTTTGTAAATGATGTCGAAGAGTTTTTGGAAGAAACCAATATTATAGATATTGTGAAGGCGAATGCCTCGCCCACTTTATTTGATGAGCTGAATAACGCTGTAGATAAGTCCATTGAATATATTACTGGTGTTCATACAAATCCTTTTGGCAATGCTCTGGCAAGCTTGGTAAATACTCTTGACAAGAAAGTTAAAGAATTTGATGTAGGTCGTATGATGGATATGGCTCAGAAGTTTTCTAAGATGACTGGTGAATTTACTGTAGATAAAGTTGTCAATGCTTATATGAATAGTGATATGCACAAGCAGAACTTGGCAGAGATTGCAGAGAG
>JAEIGA010005596.1_pt1 | contig 19178 bp, 43 predicted proteins | sample 9270691 | NCBI WGS metagenome assembly JAEIGA01 (sample SAMN17057246, study PRJNA624740) | gut metagenome | biome: biome; isolation source: fecal sample | host: Bos grunniens | place: China: Xizang | collected 2019 | reverse complement strand
ATCCCCAAGAGCCTTGAAAATTATTCGGAAGGGGGGGTATATCTTTCAAACCAAATGTCAATGTATTCTTTCAAATCGTCGTTGTTCTGAGAACGCAACAAACAAATATCTTTCGGCGTATCGATAAAGATTAACTTGTCAGCGTTTACGATCTCTGCAAGGCGTTCGCGTTCACCCTGTAAAGGATAGCCCCCGACTATATACGCATTGTTCCACCGTCCACGCCTAACACGTATCATATCAATCAATGAATCACGCAGCGCAAAAACATTTTGCTTTAACTCGTTCGGCTTCTCGTTCTGTGTGCATTTGTCCGCACGAACCGCGGCCCATAGTTTATCAATATCTAATATCAAGTCGCCCTTGTCTGCGACGTCAGAAACAAAGGAGCTTTTACCGCTACACGGCGGACCATATACAATATATACCTTTTGTACATCTCTTACTTGATAACCAAAACGTTTATGTATTTCGTTATGACATTTGAAGTGTACAAGCTGTATGTTTTCCGGATTTAATGACACCATAACATCATTTACATTATCGTCTGTAAGCTCCTTTATATGGTGTCCGATACAATCATATTTCTTTATGATAGGTCGGCCGCAATGCTCACATATCACAACGCCTTGTGAATTAGCTCTTTCTAAGCGTAAACCTTCAACAAAGTTTTCCCATTTACGGGACTTGTAAAAAGCCTGTAATATTTTACTGCTCATACATAGCCGTCTACTTTACAGCAATAATTTAAACCGTCATACCAATAATGCAAGTGAATAGTTGTATATTCTGTAACATCAAAATCGGGGTTGTTATATTTTACGGTTATTTCTTCCGCCGGAACTTCTGTTGTTGTTGTGCTGTATAACCGCACAAAAGCCGCAATTGTTCCGGTAAAGCCGTTACTGTTATTTATTGTTACTTTAAAATTGTAATCTGCGTCCGGTGCTTCCGGAACTGTACCAAATACGCCGCCGGAATAGCCTTTAAAAACATAAAGGTAATTATTGCCAGGATTGTCAATTGAAAATATAACGGTTGATCCGCTTGTATTTTCGCTTGTTATGGTTTTTACAACGCCCTGTACTCCGCTAAGAATACAAAAATTTTCTTTTCTACCGAATAAACCCATTATAAATCACCGTCCCATATATCTTTTTGAGCTAATTTTTGCTTTAGTTCAAGTTCTTCTTTTTTAAGCTTTAGTTGTTGCGGATCGTTCGCCCAATTGTCCGGATCATAATTTTTCAATGCCAGGTTAAGAGCTGCAACGTCCGGTAATGCAGCTTTTGTTGTAGTTTCGGTTATTATAGTGATACTTCCGTCTTCGTCTTTTGTTGTTACCTTCTTTTCAGTGTAATCAAACCCAAGCGCCTTTTTTATCAATGCACCGCGCAATTGTTCAACTAAGCTTTCTTTGCCTTTTTTTAATAATTCGTTAAATTCGGGTTTTTCTTTTTTATATTTATAAAATGCGTCCTTCTTAATACCCAAATTTTCATATATTTGCTTTTCTGTTGCGCCGGTCCGTAACCACTTCAATATATCATCGAAACGCGGTTTTATTACGGTATCATATGCGCTTTTTCTCCCTCTTTTAGCCATAGTTTCAACCCCTTAAATAAAAAGCTGAATTTCTTATTTTTCGGGTATTAATATTACATCACCTGCATATATCAAATTTGCGTTCTTAATATTATTAAGCTTCTTTAATTCTGCAATGGTAGAACCGTATTTTTTAGCAATTGCCGTCAATGTGTCGCCCTTTACGATCTTGTATTCAAAGTATTTTGGCTTTGGTTCTTCCGGCTTTGGTTCAACAGGTGCCGGCGCCGGTTTTTCTTCGTGCTTCTGATAGCCGTTAAAACCGCCTTTTTTGATTATTGCAGAATAATCAATTTTTGCCCTGTCTAAATCAACATCACCGATAACACCAACAACGCGGCCGGTGCTGCTGTGTTGCCATATACCATAATTGCCGTTGTAGTTGAGCTTGTCGCCGTATTCTGCAAGCCATAAAGCGAACCTTTCAGCAACTTCTTTTGATATGTGCGTCTGTAAAGGCGAACGACTAATATATAAACCTACAAAATAGCCTAATTTCTCCATTTCCAGACAAAAGGCCTTTACCATTTCGGAACAGTTTTCTTTACCGGTCGTAAATGGAAAATAAGAGCTTTTCGGATCGTTTTCAAGATCATAGTAAACAGGAAAATCAAATTGTTTGCCTTTTATGACTTCTGCAAATGTTTGTGCTTCCTGTTTCGCTTCGTCCGGTGTCATTGCGTAACTAAACCAATATGCACCGATTTTTAAACCGGCTGTTTTAGCTCTTGTGTAATTCTGTTCAAAAAAAGGATCCTTTTGAAAAACGCTTTTACCATAACCGGCATTTATCAACACAAAGTCAATACCGGACCTTTTAACGGCGTTAAAATCAATTTGCCCTTGCCATTTAGAAACGTCAATACCCTTTAGCATTGGTTAAAGCTCCTTTCGTTCAATGTTCATAGCTGCTGCAATGCCGGCTGCAATAGCCGATATAATAAAGCCCTTTACAGCGTTCTTTGCTGAAAAGTCAAGGGTTGCAGCGTTTACGACAATATAACCGCACGCAGCCTGTACAAATGTGCGTATACCTCTTTTTACAGGTTCTTTGCTTAAAAACTCTTTCATAAAAACACCGCCTTTTTAAAAAATAGCGCCGCCGATTTGAGTTATTAACATTCCAATAGTCGCTGTTGCAATTATCACACAAATCTTTTCAATAAAAGATATTTTGGTTTTTATCTGCTCTTGTGTAATTAGGATTGTTGTTATTTCTTTTTCTGTTGTTTCGTGTCTTCCGTTGCAATGATCCTTACGGACGTAAATTTTGTCAAGATATTCTAACAACTCGGAATAGCTGTTTTTACCTTCCATATTTTTCAACCTCCTAACCACTTTTATTATCTATATTTTACAAAATAAAACACTTTTTAACCATAGACTTAAATGTGCTGCAAATGTGCCATAAATGTGCACGCATTTAAAGGCCCTTTTTAGCCCCTGTGTGTTTTATAGTGTAATTACATTAGGGCATAAAGATAAACGCCATAGCGTGCAATGTAAGCGCTGCTATGACGTTTATTTACTCCATATTCAATTTTATTCAAAGACACGTTTAATGGTTTTTCGATTTCACTATACAATATACACGTACAACTCTTTTTGGGATAACCATTATATCAAGCCTTTCAGCAACATACCCTACTTCAATTTCTGATATATCAACAATTTCATCATCAAATGATATTGTTAAATCGTTGTTATCTTCATTAATTGCTTGTATATCTGCATGGCGAAAGAATGTTAATTGCCGTAATTCGTTAATCGTCATTCTGTATCACCGTCCATAGAATCCATAGTTTGTTTATATGCAAGCACTCCCTGTTGTGTTAAAAACATCGCCGCCGCTTCATAGCTCATACCCATATTTTGCGCTATAAGCTTTGTTAAGTGAATAGTCGCCATTATAGCTTCTGCAACAGCTTCTTTAGGTTCTGCTTGAATATCAATAGCGCATTTAGCCTTATTTACTGTTATCTTAATCATTCTGTATCACCGTCCCCATATTTGATAAACTTATAAAAATTATCTCTGCACTTTTCACAAAGGATAACATTTTCTCCGCTTACAAGCATTTCACTTGCATTGCGGTTTAGGTTTGTAAAACACCAAGCTGTAATAGTATCATGCCTTATAAGCAATGCTTGATCTATGGAATCAATTTTATCGTTGCATTTATCGCAAAAAACTGTCATGCTCATTTTGTATCACCGTCTTTCGTGATAACAGGGAAGCCACACCACGGGCATATCCCGTAAGCTTCATCAACATCTGCCATTATATCCCCTGCAAGTTCTTCAATTGTCAAATCTGCTTCGACATGGAAGTCTTTCATGTACTCAATTATTGTTTGCTTCAAATCAGCCATTTTTTCAGCTCCTAAAATCTAATACCAAGTTTTTGGTATATGGTTTCTCTTAATTCCTTTGTTGGAATAGACACGCCGCGTTCATATGCGCTTACAGTACCTTGTGCAACGCCAATAATATTAGCAATTTGACCGGTTGTATAGCGGTTTGTCTTACGGTAAAACTTCAATTCTTGTCCAAATCGTTTTTTGCGTTCTTCCCTTTGGAATCGCAGAACGCCCCGGCTTTCTTTAACCATGTTGTAAAACCGTGTCTTGATTTGGTAATGACAGTATTCACAACGTTCTATGCCGGTTAATTCTAAATAAAGAATATCGTATACCTTTTTACAATGTCTGCATATTACTTTATCATTAACCTTTGGTTCTGTGTCTTCTTCACAATTCCTTATCGCTTCCGCAAGCGTCATTATATGCCGTTCAACTCCTTTTTTTCAATTTACCCTTTTATTGTTTCAGATAAAAGCTAAAATAAGCAATATTATCCACATTAACACATTTACGCCTGTTAATATTCGTGTCCACAAAAGGTTTGACTTCTGTTCTGCCTGTAAACGTAAAAGCTCCTGTCTAAGTTCTGTATAGTCCCTTGTTAAGCCGTTCAGTCTGCCTAACTGTGTATGCAGTTCCATAAAAGCATCGTCAACACGTTTGTTAAGTTCTGCCGTTTTGTCCTGTATGTAGTACTCAGCCATTTTCAGTCCTCCCTATTGTATTTTGCGTTAATCATACCACGCATTGTTGAATAATCGTCTGTTTCCATTATTCTATCTTCCATAACCTTTACACCGTTATTAAAGCCTATTCTGTACGTAATAGCAGCTGCAATTCCTGCAATTAACGGCATTATTATATAATCACATATAGTTTCCCACATTTTCACTCCTCCTTAAATCAATAAAATCTAAATTTTATTCATTCCCCAATTATCCATAATTGCACCGCAATGAGAGCAACACTCACAATCCATAGTATGGCTATAATCTGAACGATTATAGGTTATTCTGTTGCACCTATTACAATATGCGTGTATTAGATTAATGCCTAATTCGTCTATATATTCATATCCGACATCATACCACCGCCCACGCTTCACGGGCTGTACGTCTGCTGAGGGTATAACTTCGTTAGACTTTACGGCATTTAATGCATTTTTAAGTCCTCTTAAAAACTCGTCATCAGGGTTGCAAACTATTTCTCTTAACTCACAGAGAAATGTTATTTTTTCAACCGCCGCTGTTCTGCTTATATATTCATCAGCCATTTTATCACTCCAATCATTAAAATTTCCTTTTTTCATTCCTCCTTTTAGATATTGAAAGAACGTTTTATGCTTGAAATTCTCGCGGAATCCTCTTTGATGTAAAAACGCTTCGTTGTATTGGTATTTTCGTGATTTAACAATGTGCTTACATCTTCAAGAGCCATGCCGGCATTTTTAAGAAGCGTTGCGCCGCTGTGTCTGAAATCATGTGGGTGTAATGTTGGTACGCCGATCATGTCACCAATTCGTTTACACCATTCATTCAGCGTTCCGGCGTTTATCGGCTTTTCTTTATTCCGTCCGGAATAGAACAGCCACCCGTGATCGTCACGCCCTTTCATTTCCCTTTGCTTTTTCAGCTGTACAAGTAAATACTTTACTTCGTCCGAGACATACAAATCAACAATCTTTCCTTCTTTTTCAAGAACGCCTTTTATTATCTTGTTTTCAAGATCAATCATATCCCAACGTATACTTGATATTGCTGTAACACGTGCCATTGTAGACAATGACAACATTGCATACACACGCAGCTGCAAGTTATCCGAGCTTATAAGGCGTTCACGCATAAGCGCCACCTGTTCCGGCGTTAAATACGTTTGCTGCGTTATCGCAGCGCCCTTTTTCGGCCTGTCTATAAATTCACACGGATTTTCCTGTATTTGCCTTTTCTTTCTTAAATACCGGTACATTGCAGAAATCGTTGCTAATATCCCTTTTATTCTTTCTGCGTTGTTCCCTTCCGATTTGCAAAAATATAAGAATTCCATTATGTCTTCGTCCGTCAGCTCCTTTATACTTCTGTTTTGCTGATTATCCAGAATATATATAAACCAACGTTCCAAATCATAAATATAGTGCTGCTGCGTTTTTTCTGATAAATTCCGCATGCTCATGTCTACTTTATATTTCTGTAAGATTGACAATGTTTCCGGATTGATTAATTGTAATTTGCTTTCATCACGTAAAAGTATTCGCTTGCTTCTCATTTGGGTATACTTCCTTTCAATAATGTTTGACTTATGTGTTTTCGTATAATTCTTTAATAAATTCGGCGCTAAATAGTATAGGCCTAAGTGTATTTATTATTTTTATTCGGCGCTTGCTTATCACTGAAACATCAACGCCGAAATATTCCGCTATACGTTCATGTGTCCACTTCTGAAAATATTTCAGTTCTATGATCTTGTAATAAGGATCCGACGAAACACTTTCCAGGGCGGTTTCTATCATGTTGCAGAAACGTACAGTTTCTTTTACATCGGTGTTTTTCCAACGTGGGTATTCATAAAGAATTTTTTCGGTCTTCTTAAAGCTTCCGAGCTGCAATTCTTTCTTTTGCTTCTCTTTGGCCTGTTCCAAAACTTCACGGGCGGTTGCTTTCGCCGTCTTGTTTATTATTTCTTCTATATCCATACTGTTCGTTTTTCGCTTGTTCATATAGCTTTGATTTCAGATAATTTATTTCTTTGTCCTTTTCTTCGATTGTCAGCGCTCCTATTAAAATTCCACTCATTAACATAGTTATTCCGCCGCATATTGCACCTAACAGAAACAAGCTTTGCTACCTCCCTTCACTTATTCGTATTCGTAATTATCCATAGACTGACGTTGCAGCGCTTCCCGTAACCGGTTGTTTTGGTCCATTTGCCGCCGCAATTGCAATCTAAGATCGGTGTTTTCTGCAAATAACATATCTATCGTCTTTTGCTGCTTTTCTTCGTTGCGTTCATATTCTGCAAGTTTTATATATATCATATCACTGACAGAAGGTTGCAGCCCTAAAGTTTGTAAGCCTTCCGCATTGTTCTTGACTTCAAAATATGTACGGTCGTTTGTTAGTCTTTCCGTGTGGATCCCCCCTTGAAATATTCGTCCCATTCGTCTTGATTATATAAGCCTAATTCTGCACGTATCAATTCAATCTTTTCGTCTGCGTATCTTTTACCGGTGTAATATCCCATTAAATAACAAAATAAAGCCCCACCGGCGCATATAAACACCCAGATCATTTTTTATCACCCTTTTCAACCTGTATTTTAACTATGTCGTTCCAGAATTCAAAATCTTTATAATTGCCGCATTTTTCACACTGACAGAATAGTAAAACCCTTTTACCCATTACAACAGCGCTATCAATTATGTATTTGTGCTTGCATTTGTTTTTTATACGCCATTTGATAACAGCATGTATTGCACCGGCCAAAAATGAAAACAGGATCCATAATAAAATTAATTTCAACATATTGTTTACCGTCCTTTATCTTTCATCAAATGCAGTTTCATTTATAATGTTTAATGCTTTGTCAGCATATCGCCACTTGCAAAAATCTGTGTTACAATCAGATCGTTCATTACATAATGCAAGCTTTGCACAATATCCACAAGCCTTTACTGAATAAGAGCATTTAAGCAATCCTTTTATATCAATTACCGCTGTGTTCAATAGATCCTTCAATGCAACGTTTTCTAATAGAAACTCAATATTATCTGATAGCAGTTTAGCGCCTAAACTTTCAGCGGCTTCATAATCGGCTTTTAGTCTCTTGATTTCTTCGTGTAACTGTTCTTCATTTGTCATTAATGCACCTTCTTTTCATTTTAACGACTTTGTAAAGCTCTTTTCGTCTTCAATTCTGACGTTTATTCGGTTAAAGTCTATGCCGTAATCTTTTTCAAGCATGTTCTTTAAGTCCGTCAAGTATATTGCTTTCCCGAACACTTCCGGCGTATCATATATACACACCATATCATCATAAAGCTTTTGTATGTACTCTTTGGACCTTCCGCGCCTAACCTGTACCATAAGCGCCGCAACAGTTGCATATACTGCAAATGTAAAAGCGCTGTCTTTAAAAATTGCGTATTCCTTTTTTACATATTCGTCTTTTGCCGCTTCTGCAATCTGCTTTCGGCATTGCGAACAATCTTTTACTTTCATGCAAAATATATCTCCTTTTCTCAAAAAAGCGTTTTAAATGCGTTTTGAGGTGCCTTTGTTGGTAGGTAGTATAATTACACTACCCACCATTCAAAAACACGTTCAAGGGCCTGTATGTGCTTGTTACAATGATTTTATTACAACTTCTGCACGTGGGTATTCACCGTACAGTTTTACAACCCCCAATTCACACACCTGTGAATCATCATAATAAGCTAACCCGTTTAATGCGTCCAGGATCGCCTTTGCAATGTTGTCTGCGTCCGGCTTCTTTGTATGCATTATCAAACCGCTTTGCATTTCAAGCTGCTTTTTCTTGCTTGTGCTTTTGGGTATTGGAAAATATGCAGTTATTTCCGCCCGTAACTGTTCGCCCTTTTCAAATGGTTCTGCACCGCTTTGATGAAAAGCCAGTTTTACAAGGTTTTCATAATTCACTGTGTTTTTTGGCGTGTACGCCTTTGGATACCCGTTAAATGTTGAAAATTTGGGCCGTCCTTTTCCGATAGGAACACCCGGTATTACTATTTTCATTAATGTTTACCCCTTAATATAGAAATTTGTTTATCACGTTGTTGTATTCGTCAATATCCGCTGAGTTGTCCGGCTTTGTCTGCGTTTCACCGATAGGAAAAAAGCTTTTCCAACCTCTTTCAATGCTCTGATTGACAATATCAATTTTTACAGCTTCATTACCTCCGAGCTTGTCAAGTTTATTTAACGATAACGTTAAAGCCCTTTCTGTCATTGGAGCTTTTAAAGCTTTCCTTGTTTTTATGAAAAATAGTAAAGCTTGCTGTAATTCTTCGTTATCAGAATAATCAAAAATGATCTTTTCAAGGTTCGTTTCTTTCGCTTTCGTGGTTTTTTCCCCTTTTATATTATTTATATTGTCATTATCATCATCATAATCATTATCATAATCATTATCATAATCATTATCACCTACAATAGCATGCATTTGCATACTATTGCATGCATTTGTATGCATTTGCATATCTTCCCAACGCTTCTTTGCAGCATTGCGCCTTTTTTCGCATGTATCCGCCCATTTTTCGGAATCATGGTCTATTTTGTCAACTATGAAAGAAAAAGCGGTTTTTAATGCTCCTTTGAATTTTGCGACTTCACCGCGCTTTACATAAGCAAATAAAGCTTTTATAAGTATCCCGGCGTCTTCGTCGTTATCCAATGAAACAAAGAGCTTTTCCCAATCATAATATAACAAAAAGGCTATTTTCTTTTTCTGCGTCACATTTTCACCGCCTTAAAACGGTACGTTGCCGTCTGATAGAATTTCTTCAAAATCGCTTAAATTAAAGTCCGGTTCCTGTGTCGGTGCTGCTGCCGGCCTTGCCGCCGGTGCTTGCTGCTGCGTTCCGGTGTAAGCTGTTGGGGCTGTTGAAGATCCTGTATCACTTCCGGACTTATCACCACAAAATTCAACGTTATCTACATAAACGTCTGTTGTATAGTGTGTAACGTCTTCGTGGTTCTTGTCTTGATACTTTCCAGATCGTAAAGAACCTTCAAGCGCAATCATTTTCCCTTTCGTAAAGTACCTTGACACAAATTCGGCTGTTTGACGCCATGCAACGCACGTTAAAAAATCCGCTTCGTATTCCCCATTATCATTTTTGTATTTGCGGTTTACTGCGACTGTAAAACGACAACTTGAAATACCGCTTTGCGTCTGTCTTAATTCGGGATCCGCTGTTAAACGTCCGATTAAAATTACTTTGTTCAACCTTATTTCCTCCCGGATCTTTTATACAAATCCATTTTAAACATAAATATTTCTTTCATTATTTTGGGAATATGTTTACAACATACTTTCCATTCTGTTTCAGTCATTTCATGTAAAGTCGGATTTGTTAACCCATACTTGTTTTTTGTGTTATGCTGTCTTTTAGCTTTTGGCATAACAGTTTCAAGAATTGTAGAAACTAACCTTTCGTGGTTGTGAAGTATTCGGCTGCGTGAAACGTCGGTGTATGTTATTTCGCCAGTATCACGGTTAAGGTCATAAGAAAACAAAAAGCCGGTCATTTCTTCCGGATAAAGCGGTATAAACCTTCTTTCCGTTGTATCGTGGTTCGATTTTATATTGCTTAATTCTCTAAGCCTTTTATTTTCGGCTTCAAGTCTTCTTATTTTGGCTTCGTACATTTCTTTACTTTCATAATCAAATGTTAATTGCTTTTCCATAAGAAAAAATCTCCTTTTCAAATACTTTAAAACACACTATATCAACCCATTAAGCTTTCAAAATCTTCGTCCGGTTCCGGATCCTGTACCGGTTCCACATCTACAACATTGTCCGGCTGCTGTATCGGTTGCGGTTCTTCTGTCTGCTGTTCTGCAAATGTTATTTCGCCGTTGTCACCTATTACGCCGCCGTCAGCGTCGAACGCCTTTTGCATTTCAACCGACATTAAGCCCCATTTGCTTATTAACTGACGCAACATAGTTTTGCAAGCCATGTTGTCAAAATCTTTATACCAAAATGATGAATATTTCCAAAGTTCATTTTTAGGGACTTTGCCGGCTTCCAGAAGCTTTAACCCCTCTGCACTAAATGCCGGTGAATATGCCGCCGCATGTGCTATCATTTTATCTTTGGCCCAATACAACACCTTTTTGAACCCGTTATGATATTCAAACATTGCGTAATATCCTATTGTCTGCAATGTTGCGCGTAATTCTTCGTTGTCCACATACTGCAATTCTATTTCATCGTCAAAAGGATTGTAGCTTATAAGCTCACCTTCCTTTATGGGCATTGCATTAATATGCTTGTATTCACCGGAACGTGTTGCAAGCTGTATGTATCCTTTGTAACCTAAAACAAAGGTTGCATTTGTACAAGCTTCTTGTATTACGTTTCCGTTCTTATCTTTCTTTTCTTTCTGATTAAAAGGAACTAAATAAAACTGTCCGAGCTGTGGCGACGGACTAAGCTTTAAACCTTCACCAAGCAACGCAGCGCTAACAATTGTCTTTGGTGTACAGTTCTGCAACGCCGGGCTTGTCGCAACTGCTGACACTATGGACGCAACAAAACGGTTTGCCGTGTTACGATCTTTAAGCGCACTTGCTATCATTTTCTGATATGGTACAGAATTTATTACCTGTGAAAACGGTAAATTCTTTTCTGCTTGCTGCTGTGTAATTAAACTGTTGTTTACTGCCATTTTTCAAAATCTCCTTTACTTGATAACTTTGTATAGAATGTCGTTTGCTTTCATGTACGCTGCAAGCGCCTTTAGCTTTTCGCCTGTTGTCTCAACTTCAAACTTGCCTTTGTAAACCTTCTTTGAACTTTCTGACGCTGTTTCTTTTGGTGTTTTTTCGGCTTCTGTATCCTGTACCGGTGTAACATCATTGCTAATAGTTGCCGGCTGTTCTGACGCATTTAAAAGCGTGTTTTCCTGTTCGGCGGCGGCTGCTAACATCTGCGCTTTTATCTTTTCTTGCTTTTCTCTTTCGTAAGCGGTCCGCATTTGTGCAGCATATACGGCCGTCTTTGAAAAGTCCTTGTGTTGTTTGAAAAACTCTGTAATTGATAATAAATATGGTTCTTCTGCATACATATCTGTTATCTTGTTTAAGCCTTCCACAAGCTCTTTTACAGCTCCTTTGATTTCGTTTATCAAAGTATCTGTTTTTAACGTCTTGTTACGCCATTTAGGGTTCAAGATGTTTTCAAGCTGTATCCAGTCCGGCGGATTCAGATTTAAAAACGCTTCGTTGATCTCTGTATACTTCTTGTTTTCGTCCATTTCGTCATACACTTTTATCTGCTTGTCAATTGCCTGTATAGGTGCGTCAATAAGTGCAACAACTTCTTTACACTGAGTTTCAAGAACGTTATACGGTTCAAGATATTGTTTTTTTATGGCTTTTCTTTGATCGTCAATTGCAGTACGCAATTTATTCAATGCTGCTTTGTCCGCTTTAGCTTCTTTTATGCTGTCAGCTGTGACAACAAGATTATTATACTTTTCAAGTTTTGGTTGCAGCTCTGCTTTAAGTGCTTCAAGGTTTGCTATGCTTTGCGGTAAATTGATTTCCGCCGATTTTAATAATAGTTCCAATTATATAAATCTCCTTTTCAAATATTTGGAAGGATAAGGGCCGGCGCTTCGTCCGCCTGTACCAACTTCCAGAATTTACATTCTTGATGAATTAAAAAAGTTATGTCGTTTTCAACGTCTTTGCGGTTGATCCTGTAATGACGTACAGTTACACGCACTTCACCGTCTACATGATAACGGATATAAGCTTTTAATATTGCGAAATCCCAACCGGTTGCAGCTAATTGGTGTAATACTTGTGCGTAATAGCTATCGGGTATTTTGTTTTCCCAATCATTCCATTGCAGCTTATTTTGTATTGTTGTTGTTTTGATTTCCAGAACGCCGCGCGAACCGTCCGGCGCCGTAAGCTCACCGTCAAGAGTTGCGAAAATAAACGGGTATGTATCATTTACATAAATGTCGAATTCGTGATAATCTACCTTGTATTCCGGGTAATCCTGTTTGAAAAGTTCCCTTAAATGCGGTTCCGCAAACTTCCCGAACATTACGGCCGGATTGTCTGATAGGTCCGGCGCTTCTTTGCGGCCTGTTTTCAGTTCCCACAAATCAACGTTTGTTTGATATTTGTTAACGCCAAGAACTGCACCGGCTTCACTTCCGCCGATACCTTGACACTTTCGGACTTTTAACCATTCTTCCCGGTTGTCAATCTTAATAATCATCGTCTAACCCCTCTTGTGCTTCAACTTCGTATTTAGCGCAACACTCACAACAAAACCATTTTTCGCCGGTAAAACCGCTGACTTTGTACGCGGTATCGCCCACAAAGATTTCAAGCCCACATTCTTCACAATAGTATAATGGTTTAGGCTGTGGAGCTTCCGGGCAATTATAAGCGTGTCCGTTTATATGGCCGCACACTTCACAATAGTTTTTCATGGGCTGTCAGCTCCGAATATCTTTTCATAAAAGAAGTTGATTTGTTCCGGTGTCGCCCTTCTTAAAACCCATTCCGGACGGTATACAATACTGTTATCCAGTTGTTCAAGCTTCTTTGCAATTGCTTCTGCTTTTTCAAAAATCATCGTTTCCATTTGTGACAATCTCCCTTTTTTCTGTAATTATTGTGTTGATAATATCCACAACATGTTCACGGACTTTAAAAACCGGCCCGTTCTCGTCCGGAAAAGTCAATACATCGGTATAGAATCCCCGACTAAATACGCCCCCTATAATATCATTATCAATATTAAATACAACGCCGCTTTCGTAATCAGTCAGTTTCACGCTTTATCACCCCTTTGTCAATTAGCACTTCAACGGCTTCAATTGCATATTGCCTAATTGCCGGCGCTTGTAATTGTCCGTAAAACTCCATACTAAAGACACGTGAACCCCTATAAATTATTATGATCTCTGTTATATTTCCGTCTTCTTTATAACGTGCTTTGTAATATGTATCGCCCATTGTTGCAACCTCTTATTGTATTTTGAGCGAACCACCGCAAAATGTTGATATATCCACTTTAAAGAAGTCACATAATCGCTTGATTTCCTTATACGTTAAGCTTTCGGGATTTTTCTTTCGTTTCTGATACGTTGCAGCACATACGCCGATAATTGAACCCATTTGCCTACAATCTTTTGTACCTTGTATCAATTTCAAATTATCGCTAAGTCTGCTAATATCCTTTTGTTTCTCAGATAGATAAACTTTCGGCATAATTAACCCCCTTTAAAATGATAACTGTCCGTCAATCACTGTTTTCTGTTCGGCTTCGTTCTGCATTTTAGCTTTTTTATATGCGTTGTACTGCATACGATAAAGATAACTTTTGCCAAATATAGCCCATGCAGCTTTAACAACATTTGGTTCAAATGGCTTTATCTTTTCAAGATCGTCAATTGCTTTGTAGGATATAGGACAACCGCAACAGCCGGTCCGAGTTAAACCATACTTTTCGTAAGCGTCCGAAAATTTTATATTATAATGCTCTTTATACCATGCTTTATCATTATCAGAAACATAATAAAGCGGCCTTAATCGATATTGACCGGAACTTGTTTCAGTAAAGCACATTGTTGTGCAGTCCTTACGCGGTACGGAACGCATACCACCTTCATCACGTCTTTCACCGGTTATTATCATTTCATAGCCCTGTTGTATGTTATGCGCCGGTTGCTTCTTGCAATAATCGCAGCATTTAGCGCTGATTTTGAAATCCGGCGGAAACTCTTTGATAAAATCCAACATATATTTACTTGAATTAATAACAAGCTGTATGTTTGGCCGTGGATCCCCGGCTGAATTGCAGCAACATAAAAAGTTTATCAAGCTTTCACATTTTTGGAATCGCTGTCTAAGTTCTTCCCTTTTAGCTTGTTTGTCTTCCGCTTCTGCGTATTCTTCCGCAATCGTAAGCGGTATGTTTTTCTTTTGCCATTCTTCCAGGCCACCGGACATTATTTTTGAAACAAAAGGTATTCCATATTTACGGGAAGCTTGAACAATTCCGATTTTCGGCCTTACTGTTTCAATATCAACGCCGTATTTTGCAGCTGTATCTTTTACATGATCTTTTGTTGCTTTCATTTCCAGGCCTGTGTTAAAGAATACATATTTAACCGGCGATAAATTGAAAAGGCTGCGTGTGCGTTCTATCAGATCTATCATTATGTCACTATCTGCACCCCCGGAATAACTGCAAATCGCGTTCGGGTGTTCAACTAATCGCTTTGCAATAATACTTTGAATAGCTTGAAACTTTTCCGGCGCTTCAAAATCTGCATATGGGGGCCGGTCAGTATATACGCGGCTTCTGTATTCTTCCCCCTTATTCAATTATTGTTTCGCCCCCTTCAACGGTTACCGCTTCAACAGGTGCTATAATATTTTCTGTATCGGTTCCGTTCATCAGCTCATCAACAGAAACTTTTAAAACCTTTGCAAGCTGTATCTGCGTATTCTTTGACGGCTTGTTTTTTCCGCGCTCATATGCGCAATATGAAGGTTGACTAATATTAATAAGTCTTGCTATTTCTTCCTGTGTCAGCCCTTTTTGTATTCTGAGCGTTTCAAGTCTTTGTGCAAATGTCATAAATTATATATCACTTTCCTTTCAAACTTCTAATAAAAATTGTGCAAACCAATAAAATTTTTATTTTCATCGTTTAAATATAGTTTTCCTATTGACTTTCGATTAAATTTAACGTATAATAATGTTGACAAAAGCAAATAATATCAACAGAATAACGCCAAATAACTAATATAATTAACCGTACGCTTTAATTATATTGGTCGCTTTTGTTATGTCAATCAATATAGGATAACTATATTATACAGTTAAATTTAATCGTTTGCAATACTTAATGGTTAAATTTAGCTGTTTGCACAATTGAAAGGTGGTGAATTTATGAATACTTCACAAGAAATTGCTGAAAGAATTAAAATTCGTGCCCGTGAAAAAGGTGTAAAACTCGGTGTTATGCTTTCGGATATAGGCGTGTCAGATAGCACGTTACGAAACATGAAAAATTTGGGTTGTATGCCGTCTATTGAAACATTAATAAAAATAGCTTTGTATCTCGGTTGTTCTCTTGACGATCTATGCGGAACTGACGAAATAAAAAATAACGCCGATTCAGACACAAGTGTCAGAAGCGACGTTATTAAAATGATTAATGGGCTTTCTGATCGTAAGTTGGAACGCTTACACGATTTTCTTCAAGGTTTGGAATTTCCTTCCGAATAAGCCCACATTTTTCAAGTAGTTCAATAATATTTCTAATAGTTTCCTCCCTTTTCATACTCATATACCCTCTTTTGTTTAGAAATTAGTCAACCTGTTCTTCAAAAAAAATACTTGTTTTTTCGGCATTTGTTAGTCTTAATACTTCCCCAAGTTTTTTAGCTTCTGACATTTTAAAATCACGTTTACCGGTTAGTTTAAGATGTAATGATTGTGTCGAAATCCCAATTTTATCGGCAATAACTGTTTTAGGTATTCCGATTTCGTGTATTTTCTCGTTAAGTGATAAAAGGTCCATAAACCTTTGTTTTTACCTCCTACAATAAAATTTTTGCTATATAAAAGCTGTATATCTATGATAACATATGTATATAGATTTGTCAACTTTTCATTTTTTACAAAAATCTTTGTTGTCAGTTGTCTAAAGTGTTGTTATTTATACTTTTTGCAAATTTAAAAAAAAATATTACGGCATTAATTAAGAAGGTGATTTAAAAATGACTACCGGCCAGAAGGTTAAAGCGTTGCGGCTTGCCAAAGGTTGGACGCAAACAGAATTAGCCCAAAAGCTCAATATAACGAAAACTTATATATCACATATAGAAAATGATCGTGATATACCGTTACCAGTGATTGTAAAGCTTGCTAAGATATTTGAAACGTCGCCGGCTTACCTTATGGGTTGGGAAAAGAACCCGGAACAAAAACATTATTTATATAAGTCGGTTGATGAATTGACAGACGAACAATTTGACAGCCTTATGAATTACTTTGAAGGTCTTAAAGACAAATAAAAAAATATGCGCTTCTGAACACAAAAGCGCAAAATAAATATTATTCTGTTTCTCGTTCGGGATCCTTTCGGATCAATCCGAGCTTCTCCAACAAAAGTATGATTGTTTCAACCTTTTCTTCTTTTGTCATATGCAACCCCCCTTATAAATTTTATTATAGTACAGTATAATACTTTTGCAAGGGTGTTACAAGGTGATAAAGGGTGTATAAGGTTATATAAAAAGGATATATGAAAGGGTGTTATTATGAAGGCTCAAAAATTACCTTCCGGTTCGTGGCGTGTTAGAATAATGATAGACGGTAAATCAATATCTTTTACCGCTGAAACGGAAGATGAAGCCGTTTACCAAGCTATGGCATATAAAACAGGCCGTGAACGTAAGAACAAACCAAAAGAAAAGACTGTAAGACAGTGCGTTAAAGAATACATTGAAAGTAAAGAAAACTTGCTTTCAATCTCAACCATAAGAGGATACTATATTATTTACAATAATGCTTTAGAATTGATTGGTGATGTAAAATTAAGTAATGTAAATGAAAAAGTCTTGCAACAATGGGTAAATGCTAACGCTGCTAATTATTCAGCCAAATCTTTAAAAAATCAGTTCGGGCTTGTTACTTCTTCGTTGAAACAGGACGGAATACATCTTGATTATAACAAAATTCTTTTACCGAAAATAGAAAACAAAGAACCATTGATACCAAATGAAAAGCAGATCGGTCAAATACTTCGTATAGTTGACGGGACGTCCGTTGAAATTCCTGTAACGATCGCTGTTACATTGGGTTTACGTCAATCAGAAATAGCCGGGTTGAAATGGTCCGATTATAACGGGGAATTTTTAAATATTCATAGTGCAAAAGTTCCCGATAAAAATAATAAATTAATCTATAAGAACAGCACGAAATCAACAGCAAGCAAAAGAAAATTGGAAGTTGAAGGGCTGCTAAAAGAACGCCTTGACCGAGCAGAAAGAAAAAGCGAATTCATTTCGGCTTTACTTCCAGAAAGTGTAATACAAACTTTTCATAGCTTATGCGACAAGAACGGCTTACCACGTTTCACAATGCACGCATTACGTCATGCATACGCTTCTGAAATGCTTGCAATGGGTGTTCCGGATAAATACGCAATGCAACGTATGGGACATTCAACGCCGAACATGTTAAAGAAGGTTTACCAACACTTGTATGAAGACAAACAAAAAGAAATATCAAAAGCTATGTCTGACAAGTATTCCAATCTTGCAAATGATAGCAAATAACCTTCCGTGTCAAAATTCGTGTCAAAATTCGTGTCAAAGCTGTGTTTAAATACCGCTATTCACCGTTTAGAAAAGTGAAATACAGTGAAAGAAAAATAAACCGTATATAGATAAAAAAGGTGCTATAAATCGAGAAAACCCGAATTATAGCACCTTGTTTTTTAAACGGACAGAGAGGGATTCGAACCCACGTTAAACAAGTTAAAAAAGCGCTATTTAAAGCCTTTTAAAATTTTTGTGTCAAATTTCGTGTCAAACGAAATAAAAAACAGGCCTATCATAAATAAAAAGAACGGCTGAAAAGCTCAAACCGTTCTTTCTATGTATGTACAACTCTGTGCAAGTATATTATATCATAAACCTTGACATTTGTCAAGATAGAAAAAAGGCCGTCACAAAAGACAGCCGTTTTTTCTGTATACCCATTTTCCATTACACAATAAGTCCAACATAGATATTATAACACATAACTTGACATTTGTCAAGGCAAATTAAGAAGGGCTTTTATATAAGCCCTTCCCTCTTTAACTTGTATTCAATCAGCTTCACAAGGTATTCCGGCGGTTTCCTGTTCCCTATCTCCCAATCTTGCAAAGTTCTATACGGGATTTCAAAGTATTCCGCAAAAGCATTTCTTGTCATGCCGGCTGCTGTTCTTAATTCCTTAATTGTCATTGTTCAACATCTCCTTTATATTGGGGGCGTTTTCGCCCCCTTTTCGTTTCATTCGGCTGAGATCATCGGCGCCATACTGTAAGCGCCCCACGGTAAAAAGGTTTCCGCATTTCTGTATTCTGAATGTTTCTTGCTTATTCTAAAGCGTGCTGTTTCTCCCTTGTTGTTGGTTGCTGTAACCGTTGCAGCCGTCCGGCCTGTGATCGTATACGCTATCACACATTCATTGTTACAAATGCTTCGTGTGCTGTATGTTTTTCCAATCTCAAATTTTTTCATAGTGTTGGACCTCCGTTTTATTTTGGTTTGGGGCGGTTGTCCGCCCCCTTTTGGTTTACTTTGCGTTGTGGGCTGCTGTTGCTATAAATCCCATTATTATATCATGTTTCTGTTTGTCTGTCATGTTGTCCCATTCGGAACCGTAAGCCGTCTTGCAAGCTTCTGTAAGCATTTCAAGCATTTTTTCAAATCCT
>JAEIGA010005595.1_pt1 | contig 19181 bp, 16 predicted proteins | sample 9270691 | NCBI WGS metagenome assembly JAEIGA01 (sample SAMN17057246, study PRJNA624740) | gut metagenome | biome: biome; isolation source: fecal sample | host: Bos grunniens | place: China: Xizang | collected 2019 | reverse complement strand
GACGCGATCGAGAAGATCGGCGTAAGAGGCTTCACCATGTGGCAGGACATCGCCGGACGCGGCGGCTTCTCAGGCGAGCCGCATCTTGGCAACCATGCATGGCCTACGATGAACAATGCGATGCTGACATTCGTTCCAGGTGACAAGGTGGACGAGATTCTTGCCCAGCTCAAGGCAATGGACGAGGAGACTCCGGATCTGGGTATAAGAGCGTTTGTTTGGAACGTTGAGAAGTTTTACTAGTTAACGGTCTCATTATTGCTAAATCCAGTCGCAAATGTTATATTTGCGACTGGATTAAATTTTTAATATTATGGCAAAAGCAGTTAATGACGCGAATTTCGCGGAAGTACTCAATAGCGAAATCCCTGTAGTTGTGGATTTCTGGGCAACATGGTGCGGACCATGCAAGGCTATCGCTCCTATTGTTGACGAGCTTGCAACAGAGTTCGAAGGCAAGGTGCTTGTGTGCAAGTGCAACATTGATGAGTGCGATGATGTTCCGATGGATTACGGCATCAGAAGCATTCCTACACTTCTTTTCTTCAAGGGTGGTGAGGTTGTTGACAGACATGTAGGCGCTGCAACAAAGGATGTCCTTGCAGCAAAGATCGCTTCTCTCCTCTAATCAAAGAATATGAAAAGGATTTTGACAGTCATTGCGCTCTGCGTGATGACTTTTTGGGGTTCACATACCCTCAGAGCTGGAGATTTCGGTGTTGTCGGTGGAGCAAGCTTCACGGGCATCAAGGATATCAGTCCGGATCTTGCCACAGGCTATCATGCCGGCCTTACATATAAGTTCAACCTGCCGTTCGGCTTCGCGATCCAGCCGTCTCTTCTTTACCATATGAAGAGTTCGCTGGTAGAGGGGGCGTTCGCTGATCTGGCGACTTTCGATTACAAGATGGGATACCTGGAGCTTCCGGTATCGCTTCAGTGGGGTCCTGACCTTCTGCTGTTCCGTCCGTTCGTAGATGTGAGTCCGTTCATCGGTTATGCGCTTAACAATGAATTTACGGCTTCGACTCCGGCGGCGAAGGTGTCTGCTGATTTCACAAACAAGTGGGACGGAGTCAACCGAATGGAATACGGACTCGGACTTGGAGGCGGTCTTGAAATATGGAAGATACAGGTCGTGTGCAGGTACAACTGGAATTTCGGACAGCTTTTTGATGCCTCGGGCAATGCGGCAGGAGCTGACGATTTCTTGGGAAATGCAAAGGAGTCTATCATTGATGGCAAGAATTTCGGAGGTGTGACACTTTCAGTGGCACTTCTCTTCTAATTATCAGATAATGAAGAAGATAGCGGTTTTCTGTTCAGCAAGTTTCAACATTGACAGTAAATATAACGTAGTGGCGCGCGAGTTTGTCCGCAAGGCGGCTTCGCGCGGCTATGGTGTTGTTACGGGAGGTACTGTAAAGGGTACCATGGGTGAGGTGTCGGATGAACTCCATTCATGTGGGGGATATCATCTGGGAGTTATTCCTCGTTTCATGGAGCAGTATGTATATCCGGATCTTTCCGAGGTCATATGGACTGACACCATGGCTGAGCGCAAGACATTGCTGCGCGAGGGTACTTGTGCAGTGGTGGCGCTTCCGGGCGGCATAGGCACATTGGATGAGCTGATCGAGACATTCGCTCTGATCCACCTGAAGCAGTATTTTGGAAAGATTGCTGTGCTTGACCATGAGGGCTTCTATCAGCCTTTGAAGGCGCTTTTTCTACATTATGTACAGACAGGCATGCTCAGTCAGGAGACCATGGGCCGCATAGTGTTTGCGGAGACTCCTGATCAGTTGCTGGATATGTTAGAGGACTGATTATGGATATAGCAAAAGTCAAGGAATATCTTGGTGCAGAGTGGACTGCAGTGCAGGAGTGCATATCGGATTCGCTGGAAAGCGACATCGACCTTCTGAACCAGACAAACAAGTCGATCCTGTCGCACTCGGGCAAGCAGCTGCGTCCGATTCTGGCGTTGCTGACTGCGCGCGCATGTTCTGCGGACGCTTGTGCCAGTGAGGCTACCATACGTTATGCAGCAGCTGCTGAGCTGATGCATAACGCGACCTTGCTGCATGATGATGTGGCCGATGACAGCGACCAGCGCAGGGGAGTGCCTACAATAAGGTCACTTATGGGGCCGACCGTTTCCGTTCTTCTTGGAGATTACTGGTTGGTCAAGGCGATGGATCTGATCCTTGGTGATCATGAAGCTGATTCCAAGGTGATAAGGATATTCTCGAAGACTCTCAGTGATCTCGCGGAGGGAGAGCTTCTGCAGTTGCAGAAGGCCCAGAGCGGCGATACCGTTGAGGAGGATTATCTCAGGATCATATATAGCAAGACAGCGTCGCTTTTTGAGGCTTCATGTGTATCTGCCGCACTATCGGTGGGCGCTTCAGATCAGACAGTAGATGCCATGAGATCGTATGCGGTGGCCCTAGGCAGAGCATTCCAGATCAAGGATGATATCTTGGATTATGATGGTACCGAGTCGGTGGGCAAGCCTCTGGGAGTGGATATTCTCGAACAGAAGATGACTATGCCGCTTCTGGGTGCTTTGGTTAATGCCGGACCACAGGAGGATATGAGGATACGCGCTCTTGTGAGGGATATTGTCGGACATCCTGAGCATAGGGATGAGATTGTCGCTTTCGTGAAGACTAACGGAGGTATGGAATACGCTTCGGAACGACTGGATTTCTATGTGAATCAGGCAGTCGATGCTTTGGCTGTACTTTCCGAATCGTTTGAGAAGGAACTTCTCGTGAAGCTTGCACGCTATACCGCTAGCAGAGAAAAATAATGAAATTTTCAGATATAATAGGAAACCGCACGGTTGCAGAGGCAATGGTGTCCATGGCGGACAGCGGAAGGGTGGCTCATGCGGTGCTGCTTTATGAAAACGAGGGTAGCGGCGCTTTGGCCCTTGCCCTTGCCTATCTGCAGTATCTGAATTGTGCGAACCCCTCTGGCGGTGACTCTTGCGGACAGTGTCCTTCGTGCCGTCAGATGGAGAAGCTGATCCACCCGGACGTGCACTTTGTGTTTCCTGTGAACAAGGGACCCAAGACTTCGGACGACAAGCCGACTTCGGAGTCTTATGTGAAGTATTGGAGGGAGCTTGCTTTGGCAGATCCGTATTTCACAGAGGCAGACCTGCAGAAGGCGATAGGTATCGAGAGCAAGAACGGGCTCATAGCTGTGGCGGAGGCCAAGTCCATCATCACTAAGCTGTCTCTTGCTCCGGTATATGACGGCTATAAGGCAGTGATCTTCTATCTGCCGGAAAAGATGAACCAGGAGACGGCCAACAGGCTTCTGAAGATGGTGGAGGAACCGCCACAGAAGACGCTGTTCCTGTTCATTACGCATGCTCCTGAAAAGGTGCTGCAGACTATATTCTCCCGTTGCCAGAGCATCCGCGTGATGCCTCTGACCAAGGAGGAGCAGCGTCTGGTGCAGGAGCGCAGGCCGATGGTGGAAGACGAGGAAGGTAACATGTTCCTTGATCTTTTCGCCGATCTGATGAATGCGATAGTTGCCAAGGACCTGATGACCGCTCTTGAATGCGGCGAGGCCATGGCAGCATTGGATTCACGTGAAAAACAGAAAGCTTTTTGTAACTTTGCAGCTTCCTGCATAAGGAAGATATTCATGCTTCAGCAGAATCTCCCGCAGATCGCAGATGTGGGCGAGGAGGATTACGGCTTTTATGCCGATATGGCGGCCAAGTGTCCTAAGGAATTTTGTGTGAAGCAGATAGCAAATATTGATAAGGTTGTTTCAATGATTGACAGGAACGTCAGTTCCAAGATTGTCTTCTGCGACCTTGTCAACCGCATGTTTATGAATATATAACACTATGGACAATATCAAGGAACCGAAAAGATATGACTGCTCGAGGGGTTGCTCAGTGGAGAGGACCGAGAACGGAGAACTGGACTGCAACTACCGTCAGGGATGCTGTAAGCTTGAAGTGTATGACTGGCTGCAGGGAGTGAGTCAGGAGCAGTATAAGGACTATTTTGAAGTAAGGTTCAAGAATACCCGCAAGGGAATATATATAAATGCGTCAGGCCAGAGCATCAAGACTGGAGACATGGTGATTGTGGAAGCTGCCACAGGTCATGACCTCGGAATAGTGACTCTAGAGGGAGCGATCGTTGCACGTCAGATGAAGTGCAAGAGGATTAATCCTGAGACCTATGAGTTCAAGAAGATATATCGCAAGGCCAAGCTTTTCGATATCGAGCGCTGGCAGGAGGCGATTGCCCGTGAGCATGAGACCATGATCCGTTCGCGTCAGATCGCAGCAGAGCTGGGTCTGGAAATGAAGATCGGTGATGTGGAGTTTCAGGGTGACGGCTCGAAGGCGATTTTCTATTACATCGCTGACGGCCGCGTGGATTTCCGTCAGCTGATCAAGGTGTTCGCCGAGGAGTTCCGCATCAGGATCGAGATGAAGCAGATCGGTGCGCGCCAGGAGGCCGGCCTTATCGGCGGTCTCGGAGTGTGTGGCCGTGAACTCTGCTGTTCTAACTATATATCTGGATTCCAATCGATTACAACCTCGGCAGCGCGTGTGCAGGATCTGTCTCTCAATCCTCAGAAGCTGGCAGGTCAGTGCGGTAAGCTCAAGTGCTGCCTGAACTATGAGACAGCGGTATACATGGATGCCCAGAGCCGTATTCCTAAGGTTTATGAACCGCTTGAGTTCGAGGATGGACTTGCATATCTGATGAAGACAGATATTCTTCGTGAAATCATGTACTTCTCATACGACAAGTCGTCACTTGCAAATCTCTATCCTCTTTATGCCGAGGATGTTTGGGATATCATCAAGATGAACCGTCGCGGTGAGAAGCCTGAGTCGCTCAAGGTTGATGATGTACCTGCTGCGCCTGAGTTTGTGACGGCGGTAGGTGATGATGCGATTAACAGGTTTGACGAGGCCCGCAAGCGCAAGAAGAAAAAGAAGAAGCCGGCCCAGAAGCAGGCTGCTCCGGCAGGTGAATCTAAGACAGGTGGCGAGCAGAAGGAAGGAGGCGACAGACGAGGCGGTAACAAGGGTGGCCGCAACAATCGTGGACGCCGAAACAATGACCGCCCGAAGAAGGAAACTCCTAAAGAGTAGTGCTACGCACTGTCATCCTGAGCGAAGTCGAAGGATCTGTAAAAATGTATCAAAATGGGAAAAGATAAACTGAGAAAATTCCAGGAAAACGAGACCTTCAAGTGTCTGATCCAGCCAGCGACCTCCGAGGTGCTGAACTGTGACCACCCTATGAAGGGTAACTGGGGCCGTGATTTTTTTGGAAATGATAACCCGATAGTTTTAGAGCTGGGCTGTGGCAAGGGAGACTATACCATCGACCTTGCTGAGCGTAATCCTTCGTGCAACTATATTGGTGTGGACATCAAGGGAGCACGACTTTGGAAGGGTGCCAAATATGCTGAGGAACATGGACTTAAGAATGTCGGTTTTGTCCGCACACGTATTGAATTCATAGAGTCTCTCTTCGCTCCAGGCGAGGTTTCGGAAATCTGGATCACCTTTGCTGATCCGCAGATCGGCCGTGAAAAGAAGCGTCTTACAGCTCCGCTTTTCATGAATCGTTACCGCAACTTCCTCAAGCCGGGTGGTATCGTGCACCTGAAGACCGACAGCCGTTATCTGCATGAATATTCTATCGCGATGGCTCGCCAGAACGACCTCAAGATTCTGGCCTATGGTATAGACATATATGGTGAGGACAGAGAGCAGCTTTATGCAAGTGAACTGTCATCGGTGTCTGGCCGTAGCGCTATCGATGCGCTCTTTGAGGTTCAGACTTTCTATGAGTCACAGTACCTCGCACAGGGTTTCCCTATCACATACCTGGCATTCCTAGCCGATCACACCGGGGATTACATTTCACCGGAATGGGCTGAGGACCTCTGGAAGGACGAAGGACATCATTTCGTGATTCCGTCCGGCCTCCCTGTCGCATCGAAATTCTATCCTGAAGGATAGGCTTTACATTCTTTCCATCTCGCGGCGGAGATCCTTCTCCTTGATGGATGCTCGCTTGTCGTATTCCTTCTTACCACGAGCCAGAGCTATGAGCAGTTTCGCATATCCGTTATCGGCGATATATAGCTTGACTGCCACGATGGTCAGTCCCTTCTCCTTGACTGCGCGCTGAAGCTTTGTCAGCTCCTTCCGGGTCAGAAGCAGCTTGCGCTCACGGCGGGGGTCATGCTTTCCCCAACTTCCCCACCAGTATTCCGCGATCTGCATATTCTTCACATAAAGTTCGTTGCTGTTGAAATAGCAGAAAGCATCCACCAGCGACGCCTTGCCTGCCCTGATGGACTTTATCTCTGTGCCAGTCAGCACTATTCCCGCCTGAAAGGTCTCGATGAATTCATAATCGAACGAAGCCCTTCTGTTCTTTATCTCTACACTACTTTTTGCTTTCGGCATAATCTTCTATCTGTTACAAACACACTGACAAAGGTAACGTTTTTTCTGCTTATGTCAATATCATCACTTAAGCCGTGTCGAACAAACCCCTACAAATCAAGCACTTAAACCATTCGCCTGCCTTCCCTGCCATGCAGGCGAATCGGCGAAGTTGCTGATTTTAAAGACGTTACGCTACACGGTATTTTTCGGATAAATTCACTATATTTGTCTTTACAACTGCGTAAAGCATAAATCATGGCAAAGAAACCGTTCATACCTATTCCTCCTATGGCGGAGCTTCCGCCGGCAGAGGAGATAAATGTCAGGGAGATACTTGACAAATACCTCGCCGGAGAGATCGACCTGATATGCGTCCTGGGACCGACTGCTTCCGGAAAGACACGCTATGCGGTACGTCTTGCCAGGGAGATCAACGAGATTCTTGGCATACATCCGGACGGGCAGCCGGCAACGAAAAGAACCCCTCCCCCTGCGGCCAGGGGGGTAGCACGCTTTTCTTTTGCCGACTGCCCATCCGGATGCAAAGGTGCAGAGATCATTTCAGCAGATTCGAGGCAGGTATATAGAGGCATGGACATAGGAACAGGAAAGGATCTTTCTGAATATGAGGAGATTCCGTACCATCTGATGGACATCGTGGATGCCGGTGTCAAATATAACATCTTCGAGTATCAGCGCGATTTTGAAAAGGCATACAGGGATATAGTGGAGCGTGGCGGCATACCGATCCTCTGCGGAGGCAGCGGACTGTATATAGAAGCGGCCACATGCGGATATTCACTGCCGGAAGTTCCGCCGGATCCGGAACTCCGTGCAGAGCTTGAGAAGAAGACCGACGAGGAACTGATAGCTCAGCTGTCATCCCTCAAGCCGTTGCATAACACAACAGACTACGATACACGCAAGCGCCTGATACGCGCTCTTGAGATAGCGATATATGAAGCCGAACACCCTGTGCAACGCACATCCTTCCTTCCGAAGAACACATATTATATAGGTACATTAGTTACCAGAGAAGAGCGCAACGCCCGTATAGACAGGAGGTTGGACGCACGTCTGGAAGAAGGTATGGTCGAGGAGCTCCGCAGCCTGACCGACGGTTCACATCCGGCCCTGGCTCCCGGACACAAACCGATTCCCGCAGAAGATCTGATCTATTATGGTCTTGAATACAAATTCGTAACGCTCCATGTGACCGGTGAGCTTACACTCGAAGAAATGAGGGCCCAGCTTGCCACAGCCATCCATCAGTTTGCAAAGCGTCAGATGACATGGTTCCGCGGAATGGAACGCAAAGGCATCACAATACATTGGACGAATGTCTGATTTTAAGGAAATTTTACTACCTTTGCTGACGTTATAACAATTTAAATACGTATTTACCATGAACCTTAGAGTTTTCAAGAAAGACATCGAGTATTTCGTAGCAGAATTCATTGATGACTGCGCACTCTTCGTAGCGCTTAACCCTCACAAGGATGCTGACGAAATCGTAGCGATAATCGACGAGGCAGTTGACCTTTACAATGACCTCAAGAGCAAGGCAAATCACCCTGAGGGCAACAAGAAGGCTTTCTACAACGGTCTCACAAAGGAGATGTTCGAGAAGCTCGACGAGCTCTGCGAGAAACTCAGCTCAGCTGTATCAAAGCAGGCGTAATCTCCTGAACGTCAGAAACAGACAGTCCGGAACCTTTAAAAGTTCCGGACTGTTTTTTCGTTTATTCAGACGCATCAGTTCTCCCCTGCAAGAGCAACCATCATCTTATCCAGCAGAGGGCGGACCTTCCATGTTGGAGATGTACAGTTGTTTGTCATTATGGAAAATACGATGATGTTGTCTTTGGCATCATCTGGCACGGCTTCATAATCGGTATAGCCGCCAGGAAGTATGTAACCGCTGTAGCAGCGCACCCCGTTCATCGAGCCGCTCTTCACCTTTATCCTGTTTCTTAAAGCTGCCGGCTGTCCTTGCATGTTATAGCTCAAGGTGCCGTTTCCTCCAGGCGACGGAAGACTGGCGATGAAAGTACCGCAGGATGGAGAATCGGTCATGGCATCCAGAAAGCGGCATAAGAAGTCCGGTGAGACATAGTTCTGACGGGAAAGTCCGCTTCCGTCCCGGATCTGAACCCCACGGGAGAGATCGACGGACAGTTTCTTAAGTACTTCATTCAGAGCTACATATGACGAGTCATAGCAAGAACTCTGACGGAGTTCCTTTCCCAAAGTGCGGAGCAGAGTCTCTGCAAAAAGGTTGTTGCTGGCATGGTTAGTCTCAAAGGCGATGCGGTCCAGGGTCGGAGAGAATGTGGAGCCGAGGAGCGTCAGCGACGAGGCAGGGGCCGGCTTGAAGCCGCCGGCCTGCCTGGATGCATCAGCATCGCCAAGGCGGGTATCCATAGGTCCTCCTGCACAAGCAAATCCTTTCTTTTTCAGATAATTGTAAAAATAATGTGCACATGTATATTCCGGAAACTTATTGGCACAATCAAGCCTTTTCGCGGCTCTATCTACGCCAAAAGTACCTCTTATTTCCGCCACAGGAGCAAGATCGCTTGCATACATGTACAGCATATCACCTGTCCCCTCCCTTCCGGTCGAGCAATCATATCTGAATTCCATCCATGGCGCATCCGGATAGAATGGGGTTATATTGACGGGGGCACCGACAGCACCACCGGCTGACACCGAAAACGACTGCATGTTTTCATAGAACATGAGACCGGTCACTCCTGTACCATAATATGTACCGGCATCCTCCATCAGCCAGGAAGGTTCTTCCGACATACCTTCGAGCCATCGGCCGTCGCCGATGATACGGCCTTCAATGCCGTTGATTCCGGCAGCACGGATTATCGCCTCCCATTGTGCGAAGGTATGGTCCAGAGATACCGCGATCGAATCCTTCGATCCGAGGGTAGGATCGCCACCGCCGATTATATAAAGGTCTCCATGAAGGATACCGTCCTCTATGCTTCCGTCATATCCAAGACTTGTCTCAAACTGCCAGTCAGAGCCAAGGGCATGCAATGCTGCACCGGTGCTGACCAGCTTCATATTGGATGCAGGAAGCATCATGATTCCGGCATTTATATCGACCAGTTCCTTTCCACCGACAGTCCTGGCACATATACCTATGACGGACTGGCTGAAAGCAGGATCTTCAGCTATGAGATCCACCTTGGACTGTACATCCGGCTGCTGCTGGGCATATGCAAACGCTGAAACCAGACTCAGCATAAATATCATGATTGTTCCTTTCATCTTCTTTAATTTCATGAGAAGACAAAAATAACACTTTTTCAACAAAGGGTTAAGTAATTATCCATATCTTTGTATTTCATGTAATTGAAAACATATGGCAAAGACAGTACTTGTTTCCGGCGGAGCCGGATATATCGGCAGTCATGTGACTGTAGAACTTATTGCAGCAGGATATGACGTAGTTGTTGCTGACAATATGTCAAACTGTGACATGACATGCTTCAACGGCGTGAAGAAGATCACAGGAAAAGATGATATCCCGTTCTATGAAATAGATTGCTGCGACTATGCATCTGTGAACAGGATCTTCGACGAGCAGAAGATCGATGCGGTAATCCATTTCGCAGCATTCAAGGCTGTAGGAGAATCCGTTGCAGAACCGATAATGTACTACCGCAACAACCTGGTTTCATTCCTCAACATCCTCGAGGCTGCCAAGAACCATGGCGGATGCAATGTACTGTTCTCGTCTTCCGCAACAGTTTATGGCGAAGCTGAAAACCTTCCTGTAACCGAACAGACCCCGCGTCTTCCGGCTACATCTCCATACGGAAACACAAAGCAGATGTGCGAAGACATACTTCGTGACGTCGTATTCGCGACAGCATCCGCAGAAGGTCAGGTAAAGGGTATCTCCCTCAGATATTTCAACCCTATCGGAGCCCACCCGTCTGCACTCATCGGAGAACTCCCACGCGGCGTTCCTAACAACCTCGTACCTTTCATCACACAGACAGCGATCGGAAAGCGCGAGTGTCTCAGCATCTTCGGAAACGATTATCCTACAGAAGACGGCACATGCCTTCGCGACTACATTGACATCGTAGACCTGGCAAAAGCACATGTGGCAGCCGTCTCACGAATGCTCGACGGAAAGATGAAGGAAGGATACGAGATATTCAATGTAGGAACCGGACGTCCTGTATCTGTACAGGAGCTTGTAGACGCCTTCGAGAAGGTCAACAATCTCAGACTCAACTACAAGATCGCTCCACGCCGTCCAGGTGACGTCGTTGCGATCTGGGCAGACACTAAGCTTGCCAACGAAGAGCTCGGATGGAAGGCAGAGCGCTCTATCGAAGAAACCCTCGCCTCCGCTTGGGCATGGGAGAAAAGCCTTGCAGGGAAATAATCTTACATATAACATAAACAATTACGGGCACCCTTCTGGATGCCCGTAATCTGTATGATGACGTATATTCCTATCTTCCGTATTTAGAACCCAGAGCGACTGAAAGTCCGAAGTGGAGATTCATTCTGAGGGACATTGGGAGAAGCATTCCTTCCGCGATCATAGGAGCCGGAGCAAAAGCCAACGGCAGATAATCGAAGCCGAGGAAGAAGTTCATACCTGCCTTAGGAGTAAGCTCGAGGATACCTCCGATGGTCCTTGCTGTATTGAGGAACGAGTAGTTCACACCGAGGGCAAGCCACTTGAGAGGAGTGATGTTCAGGGAAGCTGTCAGCTCGTTGCGGTAGTAGCTGTGGCTGAAGCGGCCTGAATAAAGGAGACCTGCGCTCATCCTGTTGTAAAGGAAAGGAACCTCCACACCGACAAATACATTAGGCATTGTAGAACGTACAAATCCGTCTGAGTTCTCCTTCTTGAGATTGAGAAGATCCTCTGCCTTGCTGGTGAAGTCTTCAAAAGCAGCATCCACATTTTCCATCTCATCGATTGCCATGTCCTGAAGACCTACCCATTCGATCTTACCCTTGGTAGAGAATGAATTGACTGCATTCTTGTTATAGTGGACAAGTCCGAGGTCGGTCACTGCAGCAGATACCGAGATTCCGTCAAAGAGAGTTCCAGGAAGATCCAGCACATACTCGGCGCCGAGATCGACAGCATATCCGAATCCTGCAAGAACCTTGTTCTGAAGCATACGGTTCATATCAAACTCTACTTCTGGAGCCACCTCCCCTGCTGGAACCTTTGTCTCAAGTCCCTGTACGGCAGCATGCACATAACCCTCTGTCTCTATGGTCCATTTGTCCTTGCCAGTAGTGAGACGGACGTTCTCGAGATTGAGAGCCGCATATGCCATCGGAGCGATGAAACGCACCTTTGCACCTACACGCAGACCGTCGAAGATATCTCTTGAATATCCCACAGCAGCCTGAAGAGATGCAGTAGCATAAGCGTTGATATTGGCGATATTGTAGCTCTGTCCTGATGTGCCTGTACCCTTCTTGAGGAAGAGGAACAGGTCAGCAGGAAGGTCTGTATCCATACCGGCCTTTACGGAAATATCGACAGTCCAGAACGACTTCTGCTTGGTGTAGAATCCGAAATTGATGAGATTTGTCGAAACCTCTGCATCGAAATGAGGATGGTTAGGCAATCTTTTTTCAAACTGGTCAACTGAAACCTGACTGTTAAGGAAAGTCACAAGTCCGTTGCTTGTCGGATAAAGGAATGTAGGCACATCCAGGTTACTCATCGCACCGACAGACAAGTTACCGATTCCAGGCATCTGGAAATAATTTGACCTCGGAGCAAATGCCGGATTCATCTTGTTTCTATTGAGGGAGTTATCAATGAAATAGCTACCCTTAAGAGCCTGTGCCCCTGCCATAAGAGGCATGAGGAGCGCGGCAACCAATATGATTATATACTTTCTTTTCATTGTTTATTCTCCTTCTTCGTTAGACATCAGATCCTTCAGGTCGAGGGTCACACCTTCAGGTATGAGAGCCTGAAGAGTCGCCTTGATGAAACTGTCCTCCTTGATAGGAGCACCTGCAACGCTCTTTGCCTTGAAGACAAGTTCGATTGCGTCAATATCAGATATATCCGCTCCCTTTCTGATTCCCAAAACAAGATTCAGATCGGTCTTTACAGGATCTCCGCTTACTGTTCCGGCCTTGATGATCTGCTTGCCTGCATTCTCTACAAGGTCAATCCTGTTTCCCTTAGAATCAAGGAAGTTATATGTAAGTTCAAGCTCGATAGGAAGAGAGCTTTCGATTTCACCTCCCAAAGCAAGGCTTCCATACTGGAGGATTGTACCCAGCTGCTCAGGAAGATCATCGATTGTCTGGCTGAACTCGAAAGACATCTTCTCACCGAATTCGAACGGAAGGCTGAATGCATAAGCTGCTTCAAGCACGTATCCTTCAGCTGATGGTGCTATCGAACACTCAGACTCAGGATCTGTTCCTGCAGTCATCGAAATCTTGAGGGCATCAGGAGACAGAGATATGAGACTGATGATATCAAGAGATATATGTTCATATCCAGCCGGCATATGAGGATCCTGTCCCTTAGCGTAGTTTGAAATCCAAAGTCTTACCAATGAAGGTTCTGAAGCTGCCTCAGGAATGCTGATCTCTATAGGACCGGAAGACAGAGTCTTGCCTTCGATCGGAGCCTCGTCCTTATACGGAACTATAGTAAGGTCTGCGACAAGCGGAATAGAAAGATTGGTCTTGAGATCCAGAGCAAGGCTGAAACGGTTCAGATCCAGAGTAGCCTTGAGATTCTCTTCTTCAAGCGCTCCGGTGAGTGACGAGAGGTCGATATCCATATCGATAGGCTCGATCTCATAGTCAATCTTACCTGTTACCTTAGAAATCTCTATCTTATTGTCTGTACCTGCAGTCTGGAGATTGATATTGACATCAAGTTCAAGATCTTCGAGGCCGTCCATATCGACAGTCGCGCCCTTGATGGTAACTGCTCCGCCATAAGACACCTTGACACCCTTGAGGTAATCAGAAAGTTCGTCCGCTGCCTTGTTGAGCTTAAGTCCCTTCACCTTTACTGGATCAACCTCAATCTTATCTCCTGCAAGCTTTCCTGTAACCTTGAGGACACCGTCCTGGACAGGATTCTCAAGCATGATGACCTCAGGAAGAGTCACATCAAGATTGAGGGTCACGTCAGCGTCCTTTATAAGTCCGCTGATGCCAGGAGCCTCAACGTCGATATCAAGAGCCACATCCTTGAGAAGGATCTCTCCAACCTCAACCAGCTGCTCAGGAAGCGATGAAAGGCTGATAGACTCGCCGAAAGCAATTGTATTCTCAGGTATCTCTACCTCATACATATCCACGTTTATTGTAGAAGGAACCATTTCCGGCACATATGCGTTGAATGCGATCACAGCATCAGGAGCAGTCAGAGCATCAACATCAGCCTTGACAACAACTCCTGGTGCAACTCCCACCTCTCCGGCAACCGAGAACACATCGCTCACCACATAAACTTCCTTTCCGTCCTTCTGCTTCTTAACAGCCTCAGCTTCGATATAGTCGACAGGGAGCTCGATATGAGCAGGTATCTTGTCTGTGAAAGTAAGTTTTCCGTTGCTGTAGTATGGCTTGATGTCATCAGACAGTTCCTTGAAGAAGATCATATCAGGAAGATCGATCACAAGTCCCTTCTCAGAAGGTCCGATAGGAAGCTGTGTGTCAGGAAGTACCATGTCAATTGTGATGACAGGTTCCTTTCCGTCCTTAGTCTCAGGGACAATCACAACCTTTCCAAGTTCGGCAACTTCTTCAGACACCTCGAACTCGATGGTTTCAGTCTGGGTGACATCCTGATAATATCCGTTGAAATCCACCTCGAAGTCAGCGATATCGAAAATGACTGAAGGCTGGACATCAAGTACGATATTGTCAGATGCAACTCTTGGAAGGTCCTTTGTATTGATGAACTTTCCATCCTTTACAGAAACTTCAGCTACTGCATTGATCTTGATATCACCATCGAAGGCAACCTTGCCCGGCTGCTGCAGTGCCGGATCGAATTCGATTCCAGCAAGAACGATCCTCTTGGTGGTCTTACCGTCTGCAAGCGCTCCGACATGGACACTCAACTTGTTGGATGCATCAGCACCCTGGACCTTCATGCCCTTAGGGAAGGACAGGTCAATATTCTTTATCTCGAGATCAAGGCCTTCGACACGGTTGACATTGGCAACATTGATCGCAAGGTCAAGACCTGATTCGTCAGAGAACATGACTTCATTCACGCCGTCAACGATATCAGGAAGCAACTCAGAGAAGCCAATCTCATAATCTACTGATATCTCAGTAGTTACAGGCTCAACAGCAACCGCCACATTATTTATTTTAAAGTCAACGAACTCTATCTTGAGGCTCATCTTCACGTCTCCGCCGTCATATGTGCTGAGATGCTTGAGGGATGTCATGAGATTCTCAAACTTCAGCTTGAGGCTCGGAGTGACAGTTACACTCTTTTCTACGTAAACATATCCGTTACCGTCCTTCTTGACATCATCCGCACCAAGAGCAAGGCTCTTTACGCTGTATGTTCCTGATGCTGAATATGGATTTGCACCGACATTCTCGAGAACGAAATCATCAACGATGCGGTTTCCGTTCTGTGTGCCGGCAAGATTGAAGATGCTGCCTAAATCGAGGTCCATATGAGGGACGATCTTTCCTGATGTGAAGAACATGTTGTCGGAAAGGTCGATGGTCACCTTGATCTTGCTGTTCTCGTCGAACTGGACCGCATCCACATCGGTAATCATCTTAGGCAATGTGAACTTGACAGGTATCTCTACGCTTTTGTTGACTTCGAAGTTCTCGACCGTACTGACAGAGAACTTGTTCAGGCCTACTCCATGAAGAAGAGAGGTCACCTGGTCCAAAGGCAGTTCCTGGTCCACATACGGTGCAAGAGCCGCATTAGTGAGCGGGATATTCACATGATTTATCTTCGCTACGGTTCCTTCGTACGCATAGTCCTTGAGAGACAGCTGGAGATCCTTGTCAGAAGGCAGATAGCGGCTGATGTCCGGGTTATAGGTTACCGGCTCAGGTACCACTGTCTCAAATTCAAGTTCCACAGGAGAGATCACTTCAGAAAGTTTCTGCTCATACTTGACTTCAATCTCCGGCACAGTGACGTCACCGGCGTTCACACCTGACAGATTGAACGGAATCTTCTCGTTTGTGGAGAATCCATTGATGGAGAAATTCTCGGAAAGGAATGACAATTCTTCAGAAAAGTCGAATTCATCACTCATTCCGTAAGCATATGTTCCATCCGGACCCGGCTTGAACATCTCCGTAATTTCAGGATCAAGATCCTTAAGGAGTTCGCTCACCTTGATTGCTTCTGTACTTCCAAGCGGAAGCGCAACGCCATCCTGGAACACCGTAACCTCAAGATCGAGGTTCTCTTCCGAAATCTCATACTCTTCCTGTACGCAAGAGAGAGCGGAAAAAACGAATAGAAAGGCAACGAAGAAAGTCGTCACCCGGCTGAATAGGGTTGATTTCATAGTAATTGTTTATAAACTAATGCAAATTAAGCAATAATATCTGACTATCACAAACGTAGAAAGAGTTTTTTAACCTTTGAACAAGGTGCGGCAGAGGGCAGGAACATCAGAGACCTTTATTACCTCTATATCAGCTGTTTCAACGCCTTCAAGACTGCTGAATGAGGATACATAGATCTTCTTGAAACCAAGACGCGCCGCCTCTATGACACGGCGGTCCGTCTGGGCTACCGGACGGACTTCTCCGCTGAGTCCTATCTCGCCGGCAAAACATGTATCTGACGGGATTGCAAAATCGAAATTGGAAGAAAGGACGGCACTTATCACAGCCAGATCACATGCGGGATCACTGACCTTGAGTCCCCCGGCCATATTCAGGAACACGTCCTTTACACTCAGCTTGAAACCTGCCCTTTTCTCCAGAACGGCAAGGAGCATGTTCAGGCGGCGGACGTCGAAACCTGTGGCACTGCGCTGAGGTGTGCCATATGCGGCAGAACTTACCAATGCCTGTACCTCGATAAGGAAAGGACGCGAACCGTCAAGCATTGCGCTTACAGCGACTCCGCTGAGACCTTCCTCATGCATCGGTATGAGCATCTCGGACGGATTGCTCACCTCCCGAAGCCCCTTGCCGGTCATCTCGAACACGGCAAGCTCCGAAGTCGAACCGAAACGGTTCTTTATGCTGCGCAGGAGCCTGTATGTACCCCTGTTGTCGCCCTCGAACTGAAGTACTACATCCACGATATGCTCCAGAATCTTCGGTCCGGCAATGCTTCCCTCCTTCGTTATGTGTCCGATCAGTATGACTGGGACGCCTGTCTCCTTGGCGAAACGCAGGAGCATGGCAGCAGTCTCCTTGATCTGGGTAACGGACCCCGGCGAAGACTCGACATTCTGCGAGAACATGGTCTGGACCGAATCCACGACCATAAGGTCCGGCATGATGGAACGGGCCTCGGCTATTATGTTCTCCATCAGAGTCTCGCTGTAAATGAAACAGTTGGAGTCATCGCCGCCAATACGTGCCGCACGCAGCTTCACCTGCCTTGCACTTTCCTCTCCTGTGACATACAGGGTCTTTAGCTGCGGACAATGCAGAGGAATCTGCAGGGACAAGGTTGACTTTCCTATACCTGGCTCGCCTCCTATCAGAACCAGCGACCCCTCTACCAGACCGCCGCCAAGAATGCGGTCAACTTCTCCGTTGTTAAGCGAAATTCGGTTCTCGACAGACGAATCGATATGGGACAGAGGCATCGGCTTCTGCCCTGAACCAGGCACAGCTGATGCTGCGGCCGGACCGGATTTCTTTCCGGTCGCCACTGTCTCTTCCACCATCGTATTCCACTCTCCGCATGCCGGGCACCGGCCCATCCACTTGGGACTTTCATTTCCGCATGATCTGCAGAACCATACCGTCTTAGTCTTCACTGCCGCCATAATCACATTCCTGAAAGGTCTATCTCCGTTATTCCTGTTATATTCTCAAATCTGACCCTATGATCATCATCTCCACCCTGGAGGACGATTTCCACAGTCACTTCAGATTTTCTGCCATAATCATGTACAAGGTCCTCGCTGTACTCTTCAGACAATCCGTCTCCCCAATATATCATACCGGAAGTGACCGTACCCTTGAACGAAGGCATCGTAAAGACAGCATTCTCATGGGTCACGCGCAGGACATATTCTTCAAGGCGGGCTTCCTGGACGACCTTGACGTTCTGGGTCAGCACTCCGTCTGTCAATGTGATGACAGCCTCTCTCGCTACAGGATCACGGTTGGCATCAAAGCTGAATTCAAGATCTTCCTCAACAAAGGCTTTGGTCTGAACCTGTCTGAGCCAGTCGGAATCCACAGAAACTTCATAATCCACGTTGCTGCCCACCGTCAGTACAAATGTTCCGCTTTCCACACCTACTTCAATAATGGACTTGCCTGCGACGATGGCATCCTTCTGACTCTGCACAACCTTGACAGACTCGGTAAGTTCGCTATCTGTTCCTCTTATCACGATGACAGCTTCACGCGCATCGTAAGTTTCGTTCGGCTTGACAGCAAACTCGACCGTACCGGTAACCATGCTCTTTACCGAAGGGACATGTGTAATCCAGTCAGACTCAGGCATCACGACCTCATAAGGCACATTGGCTGTGACATCTATGGAGAAAGATTCGTCCTTGTCTGTCAGATTGACAAGGTCATCGCTGAGCACCAGTACAGGGACTCCGATCTGATATACAGTAACCTCTTCACGCAGGTCGCCTCCTGTAAAGACGATCTTGCCGGAGCGCGTGCTTCTTCCTTCGTTAGGGAGTACTTTGAAATGGAAGGTCTCGGAAGAAAGGCCCTTCGACTGAACGCATGTCAGCCATGACAACGCCTCCTCATCCACGGAAAGGCCTACCTCGACATTAGCCATCACTTCAACAGAGAATTCACCGCCTTCCTTGGCAATCTCATATCTCTCCTTCGAGAGCATCAGCGCATCCTTCTGCTTCTGGGTAACCCTTATGAACCTCTTGATTTCCGGAGAAACCGAAACCTCTATCATTGCATGTCGGTCGTCATATCCTTCGTTGGCATCGACGCGGAATGTCAGGACACCTTCTGTTGCCTTGGTTGCGACCTGATGAATCCACGGATCGCCATCAGTATCTATAACAACCTCATATTCACCGACATATGTTACATCCACCGAAACCTCGCCACTTCCGGACGGAAGGATGAACTCGTTTTCCGAAAGTTCCAGCATAGGAGTCTCCGGCTGGAAAACACCTGTAAGGTTGCAGCCTGCCGCCATCAGCACGGATATAAGGATAAATATCATTCTTTTCATCATACAGTCCTCCTATCTTTCATTATCAACAACAAAATACAGTTCCTTGTATTCCTTTCCTTTCGAAAGAATCAGGCAGTATCTTCCTGACTTCAGCGAACCTGTATCAATTGAGACTTTATTTGTTCCGACAGTTGTCTCCATATTGACAATATTTCCCGAAGGATGTTTCAGCTTTACATCAACTCCTGACTTCACCTTGATATTGATGAACTTGGTCAATGTGCTGTATTCGAAGCTGGTGCTTTCTTCAATCGTCAAGGCATCATACAGAGGTATGGCATCCACTACCCCTTCTGACTTGTCGCCACGCATCTGCAG
>JAEIGA010005594.1_pt1 | contig 19181 bp, 17 predicted proteins | sample 9270691 | NCBI WGS metagenome assembly JAEIGA01 (sample SAMN17057246, study PRJNA624740) | gut metagenome | biome: biome; isolation source: fecal sample | host: Bos grunniens | place: China: Xizang | collected 2019 | reverse complement strand
CGACCGTTTAGCACCTCGTGCACGTCTTAAGGATTCTCTTGATAAGATTTTTGCAACCGAATATGATAAGAGCAAGGTTATCGTAACACTTGAATCAAAGGTATTTGGTATCGGTGTTGAATCATACACAGTAGGTTCAAGCGAATTCTACATCAGTTATTCTTCAAAGAACAATATCACTCCTTTAATGGATAATGGACATTATCATCCAACCGAGTTTGTTTCGGATAAGATTTCTTCAATGCTTCTCTTTAACGAAAAGGTTGCACTTCACGTTTCACGTCCTGTTCGTTGGGATAGTGACCACGTTGTTTTATTTGATGATGAAACAAGAGAGATTATGAAGGAAATAGTACGCAATGATGCACTCAGCAGAGTTCTTATTGCGCTTGACTTCTTTGATGCTTCTATCAACCGTATTGCCGCTTGGGTAATCGGTATGCGCAATGCACAAAAGGCATTACTTTACGCTTTGTTATCACCTAATGCTGCACTTGCTAAAATGCAGGATGATGGCGACTACACCTCACTTATGGCTGTGCAGGAGCAGGTTAAAACCTATCCGCTTGGCGATGTTTGGGATGAGTTCTGTAAACAGATGGGTGTTCCGAGTGATGCAGAATGGTTAAGCATTGTAAGGGAATATGAAAAAGACGTTTTATTAAAGAGATAAATTAAAAGCAGTCCAAACGGACTGCTTTTAATATTTTTCTGTATTTCAGCATAGTATTATATAAAAACAAAAAAGGTGCTGGAATAATGGAAATTTTTAAATGGTGTATATGGATATTTTTGGCTGTGTACATAATTTTTTATATATACTTTTTTCTAAAAATCCAAAACAAAAGACGTTTCTTAATGATAAATACGGCAATTTCGCTTGCAGTTTTTGCAATAATTAACCTTACTTCTTTTGCTACTGGCATTAAAATTCCTATAAATGAGTGTACTGTAATTGGGACTTTGATAGGAAATTTGCCCGCAATAGGACTTTTTGCGTGCTTAAGATATATTTTTCTACTTTAAATTAAACTCACCTTATGATAAAATATTCATGAGGTGAGTTTTATGTTACAGTTTATTTACGGCAGAGCCGCAACGGGTAAAACCTATACTGTATTTGAACGCATAAAAAATGACGTTCAAATGGGTAAAGACGTTGTACTGCTTGTACCTGAACAGTTTACATTTGAGAGTGAACGCACATTGCTTCATACTTTGGGTGATAGGTCATCGACCGACGTGTCGGTGCTTAGTTTCACGCGCCTTTATGATGATGTCTGCCGCAAGGTAGGTGGACGTGTTGCCGACGTTATTACCGAGTTTGACCGCGTATTATTAGTTTCACGTGCTATAAATTCGGTTTGTGACAACCTAAAATTATGGTCAAGATATAAAAACTCACCAAGATTTTCCAAGACATTGGCAGAAACCATTACCGAACTTAAGACATTTTCGGTTTCACCGAAGGAATTATCTGACGTCGCCAACAACATTACCGAAAATTATCTTAAAAATAAACTGAATGATTTAGCACTTATTTACGGCGCATATAACGCACTGCTCGGCAATCAGTTTTTAGATCCGGCAGACAGTATCAGCCGCCTTAACGATAGTTTGCATACATACCGATATTTTGAAAATAAAACGGTATATATTGACTCGTTTAAAAACTTTACAGGTGGGCAGTATAAGATAATTGAACGCATTTTGTCACAGGCAAATGACGTTATTTGTTGCCTTACTACTGACCAACTTAAGAGTGATAAAAACGATATATTCTATAACGTAAGAAAAACTGCCGATAAGATTAAAAGGCTTGCAGATAAACATAGATGTAAGGTTGCCGATTCATTAAAATTACAAGAGCAACATTATAGTAACGACGAATTATGTGCCGTTGAAAAGGCACTCTTAAATATTGAAAATGATTTACCGCAAACACCTACCGAGTTTGTTACTCTGTGCAAATGTAATTCAAACTACGATGAGGCAAATTTTGCCGCACAAACTATAAGACGTCTTGTAAGAACAAAAGGGTATAGGTATCGCGATTTTGTTATAATCTGCCGTGATGCTGAGAAGTATCAAAAGTCGGTACTTCGCGCCTGCCAAGAAAATGGTATATTTTGTTTTTCAGACAAGCGAAAACTCATTACATATATGCCGCTAACTGTTTTTATTGATTCTTTGATTTCAGTTTCGGTATCTTTTTCTACCGAAAATATTTTAAGTTTTCTGAAAACCGGTTTGGTGCTTGAAAATAGTGATGATGTTTTTGAAATAAGTAACTATATTTACTTGTGGAATATAAACGGCGCGCAGTGGCGTGAGGTTTGGAATATGAACCCTAAAGAGTTTAGCGCCGTTAAAGATTACCAAAAACAAGAGATTGAAAAAACATTAATAAATATTAACACAATAAGAAGTAAAACCGTTTCAATCCTTGAAAGCTTTTTAAAATCCTTTAAGGGCACTCCCGCCGATATGACAAGGGCAATCCTTGAGTGCTTGAATAAATGTAACGTAGCCGATAAATTAAAACATTATGCCGATGAATTGACCAATGGCGGAATGTTAACCGAGGCTGACGATATTAGACAGTCTTGGGACGTTATTATGCAGATTTTTGATGGCATTGTTAAATGTTTGCCCGAAAAGGAAATAACATCAAAAGAGTTTATTGATGCGTGGAGATTGGCGGTTAATTATGCAACTATCGGTAATATTCCACAAATGCTTGATGAAGTTACCTTTGGTTCGGCTGACCGTATTAAACCGTCAAGACCCAAAGTTGCCTTTGTTTTAGGTTTAAATCAAAATGAGTTTCCTAAAATTATTTCGTCAAACGGTATTTTTGCCGATAGTGAAAGGCAACGCCTTATTGATAGTGGTATTGAACTTAGTGGTACGGGCTTTACCGCAGTTGTTGATGAAGATTACCTTGCCTACACATCACTTTGTTGTGCAAGCGAACGTCTTTATTTATCATATTCATTATGCAACGGCGACGGAAAAGCAAACGAGCCCTCAATTATTGTTGATAATCTGGTTGCCGCTATACCGAATTTAAAAGTTGTAGACTATAGTAAATTAAGTCTAGAGGAATCTATTCCCGAAACGGTTAATTCTGCCGAAATTAAAATGTGTAGTGAATATCGCAACAACCCTGTATTTTCAAAAACCATTGAATATGCACTTAAGGATATAAGCGATATTTCTATTGAAAGTTATATTAACACAAGTGATAAAACGTGCTCGCTTATATCTGATGAAAATGCCAAAAAATTATTTGGCAAAAACATCTTTATGTCGGCAACACAGTTTGATACCTATCATCGTTGCCGTTTTTCATACTTTTGCAAATACGGTTTAAAACTTAAAAAGATACAACCTGCACGTTTTGATGCGCTTCAGCGCGGTACAATTGTGCATTACGTTATGCAGCGATTTATCACCGAGCAGGGCGAAAATATCGCTAACTTAAAACGGCATGAAATTGATAAATTAGTTGATATCTATATTAGTGATTATTTATCTGCCATACCGGGTTACTACAGTGTTGAAACTGAACGTCTAAAATTCTTGGTTGGCAAAATAACAGCTATTGTAAGGGACGTAGTTTACCACGTTGTACGCGAGTTTTCACAGTCAGGCTTTAAACCTGCTTATTGCGAGTTAGAGATTGGTGACGGCAAAACGGTTGAAAGCACGCCCGTTAAGGTTGCCGAAGATGCACAGTTTTCAATAATTGGTAGTATTGACCGAGTGGATATGTGGCAGGGTTATTTAAGGGTTATTGATTATAAAACAGGCACTAAAATATTTAAGTTGCCCGATATTCTTTTGGGCCTTAATATGCAGATGCTTATATACTTGTATTCGGTTGCAAGATGTAATAACGCAGACCTAAATTCTTTACTGCCCGCAGGTGTATTATATATGCCCTCTAAACGCGAAAAGGCTGATGAAAAAATGACCATGAACGGCATAATTCTTGAAGACGAAGAAGTAGTGCGCGCCATGGATAAAGAAAATTCAGGTGAATTTGTGCCTAAACTTGAATATACCAAAGAGGGCAAAATCAAGAGCAATTCTTTTGTTTCATCACAAATGTTCGAAGGTATATTTGATTACATTGAAAAACTGCTTAAAGATATGGGCAACTATGTATACGGTGGTTTAATTCAGGCAACACCTACCGACGGACTTGACAGTGATGCCTGCAAATATTGTGATTATTATGCTGTTTGTTGTATTGAGGACAAGCCGCACATAAAGGCCGAAAAGATGAAGAACGAAGACGTTCTGTTAAGAATTAAAGAGGAGGTGCAGTAATGGCTTTTGAACCAACAAAACCACAATCTAATGCTATTGATGCATCTCCCGGTACACTTGTGTCTGCGGCAGCAGGCTCGGGTAAAACAGCGGTACTTGTTGAAAGGGTAATTAGGAAACTTTGCGGAGAAAATCCTATTGATGCTAATAGATTATTGGTAGTTACCTTTACCGATGCCGCCGCTAAGGAAATGCGCATACGCATTGAAAAGCGACTTAATGATGAGTGTCGTAAATTTCCTGATAACCATTTTCTTGTTAAGCAGAAACTACAACTTAGGAATGCTAAGATATGCACCATAGATTCATTCTGCATTGAACTTGTAAGAGAGAATTTTGACCGCTTGGGAATTAACCCTGATTTTGCCATTGGCGATGAGGGGCAGTTTGTTCTGCTTTCTGAAAATGCATTAAATGAGGTGCTAAATAATAATTTTGAAGCGGCAAGCGAAGAATTTAAACTTTTAACTGAGGCCGTTTCTAATGATTTTGATGAGGGTAATTTAAGAAAATATATTAAGGATATTTACAATTATTCTCAAAATATGCCGTTTCCTGATGAATGGATATACGAGCAGTTAGAGAAATGTTTTAATGATTCTAACATCTACGATAGTTTTGAAAAAACGTTTTTAATAGCCGAAGAGAGAATAGGTAATGCGATTAAAAATATTAGGTTGGCAATATCCGGTCTTGAAAAATTGTCCGAACTATCGGCAGTATACGAGCCGAATTTTGCCGCAATAATTTCTGATTTAGAGATATTGCTTAAAAACTGTAAAAAGCGCGATTTTAATACAGTAGGACTATTGGTATCTACCTTTAAATTACCAAAGTTACCAAGTGTAAGGGGCGCAAATGACATCCCCGAGGTAGTTAGCGCTAAAAATCTAAGGGATGAAGCAAAGGATTTAGTTTTATCTTTAAATAAATTCTTTTATGCCGATTATGATAAGGTGTTTTCACATTCTAAAACCGTAGAATTACTTACTGCTACGCTTTTAAAGTTAACACTTGAGTACTCAGAGCTTTATAACCAAAAGCGTCAAGAAAAAAATATTATGACCTTTTCTGATACCGAGCATTTGGCTTTATCTTTATTGTGCGAATATAAGGATGGTAAGGTAGTTCTCAAAGATATTGCCGAAGAAATAATTAACCGATTTGATGAAGTATTGGTAGACGAATTTCAAGACACCAATAATATGCAGGATATGTTATTCTCGATTTTATCAAATAATGAGAAAAGATTGTTTGTTGTTGGTGACTTAAAGCAAAGTATCTACCGTTTTAGAGGTGCTAATCCTAAAAACTTTAGTGATAAAAAAGATAGGTACGTTAATTTTGATGATGCGGCAGACGGTCAACTCAAAAAGATAGTTCTCGGTAACAACTTCAGAAGTCGAAAGGGAATTTGCGATTTTACAAATTTCTTTTTTGATATAATGATGAATGGAGAAAAAAGCATTCTCAAGTACGACGAAAGCGACCATTTGATTTATTCTGCAAAGTTCCCCGAAAACAATCAAACCGACGTCGAAATTTCCTTTGTTGACCCGTCGGGCGTAGACGTTACCGAAACCGACGTAAAGAATATCTCCGAGTTTATACATAGGTTTATGAGGGACGGCGTAGTTACTGATAAAGAGAGCAAAGAACTTCGTAAACCAAGGTTTAGAGATTTTACGTTATTATTCAGGTCGCTCGCAACCAAGGGCGCAGAATATGCGATGGAACTTGAAAAGTATGGAATACCCGTATCGTATAACCTGGACGGCTATGTAAAAACTACCGAAATTCAAATAATGTTTTCGTTGCTTAAAACTATTGAAAACCCCACAAGAGACATTGAGTTGGCGGCTACGCTTATGTCACCTGTATTTATGTTTAGTGCGGATGACCTTGCCGAAATCAGACTTTCAAAACGAAATGGTAGTTTGATATCTGCAGTAATTGCCAAGGCGAATGACGGCAATAAAAAATGCAGTGACTTTCTTAGCACACTAAACAAATTTTCAAATTTTGCCGCAACCAGTTCAGTATCCGAATTAATTTCACATATTTACGACCAAACGGGAATTCTTAACGTAGTAAGCGTTTTAGAATCGGGTGAGGGTAGACGCAGTAATTTGCTTATGCTAAATTCGTTGGCTGCATCTTACGATGAAAATTCTACGGGTAATAATATTTCAAGATTTATTGAGCATATTGAAAAACTTTCCGAAAAAAATATTCGCGGTGCAGGTGTTTCGGCAGGGGATGATTCAATAACACTTATGACAATACATAAGTCTAAGGGCTTACAATTCCCCGTATGTATTATTGCCGATGCCGCGGCACCCTTTAGTCACGCAGATACGTCGGAAAGACTGCTTATTGACGAGAATTTGGGTGTTTCATTTAAATACGAAATAGAAAACGGTGAGGGTGATATATCGCCGTTGCTTCGTGAAGTAATATCCGACAATATAAGCAAAGAGCAGTTGGCGGAGGCGTTGCGTTTGTTCTATGTTGCCGTAACCAGAGCCGAGGAAAAACTCTTTATTTCGGTTGTTACCAAGGACGTTGTTCAAAAATTTGAAAATTACGCTGCGCCCTTAACAGTTTCTAAATCGGTAGAAGATTATGCCGACAAAATTTCATACGGTAGTTCGTACGGTAGCTGGTTAATTTCGGCGCTATTGTTACACAAAGCGTCTTTTCCAATACGTACCGAACGTGGAATTTCGGGTGTTTCTCATAATCTGTCGGGAGAAATTGACCTAAAAATTAGCGATTGGACAAGGCTAGACGTCGGTTATGTGTTTGATGATGTAATCACCGATGAAGTAGAACCTAACAAAGAATTGGCACAAAAAATATCTGATGCTATCTCTTACAAATATCCTTATAATTCGCTCAAAAATATTGAGTCAAAGGCATCGGTTACCGAGGTCGCTCACAAGGCCGAGAAGACAGATTATAGTTTTTCGTCAACACCTGCATTTATGTCTAAAATGGGGCTAACATCGGCACAAATAGGAACGGCGACACACCGCTTTATGCAGTTTGCTGATTTTGCTAGAGCAGAAACCGATATTCTTTCAGAGGTCGAGCGACTTTACGAGTGGCAGTTTATTACGCTTAAAGAAAAAGAGGCTATAAATGTCGGTGCTATACGTAAGTTCTTTGAAAGCGATATTTATTCGCGTCTAAAAAGAGCAAACATTGTTGAACGCGAAATGCGTTTCTTAACCGAAATTTCGGCAGGCGAGTTAAACTTTGATTTATCTGATGAGTTGGCAAACGAAAAAATTGTTGTACAAGGTTCGGTTGACTGTGTATTTGTTGAAGATGACGGAATTGTTGTTGTTGACTTTAAAACCGACCGAATTAAAAATGAGCAGGATTTAAGTTTAGCATATGGTGAGCAACTTAATATTTACGCTAAGGCATGTCAGAAGATTTTCGAGTTGCCGATTAAGCAAAAAATCATCTACTCGTTTGCTTTGAATAAAGAAATTGAACTATAAATAAAAGGAGTGCAATGCACTCCTTTTATTTTATTAGAATTGGTTGAAGTTGTTCGCCGTTAATTGCTGCAAAAATTGTTTCAAGTGTTTTATCAAAATCTGCGATAAGTGAGTTATTTTTGCCGATGGGGTCATCCTGACCGAACGGTACAAAGTAAATGTTTTTAGTGTTTAAAAGTTTACCTATATTAACTGCCGAACCGCCTAGTGCATCGTTAGTTGCGATTGCTAATACAACAGGACGATTATTTCGCAGATGCGCTTTAACAGCCATCGTTACCGACGAATCTGTAATGCCGTTTGCGATTTTTGCAAGAGTATTACCCGTGCATGGCGATACGATTAGTATGTCAAGCAGTTTTTTAGGTCCAATAGGTTCGGCGCCCGTTATAGTGTGTATTATCTCGTTGCCTGTAAGCAATTTAATTTTCTCTCTTAATTCATCGGCTTTATTAAATCTATTATCTGTGTTATAAACTACTTCCGACATTATGGGTATTACCTTTATGTTACTGCTAGTTAGTTTTTCAATTTGTTTTACTGAATCTGCAATGGTGCAAAAGGAGCCGCACAAAGCATATCCGGCCGTTAATCCATGCATATAAATCTCCTCTTTGATTATATAAGTTTAAGAATGGTTTTAGTGAGTATATCTGCGGCAGTTTTCGGGGATGTTTTGCCCGGTAACCCCGGCGCGTTAATTGTTTTAAGTCCTAATCTCTCTGCAGCGGCAAAATCAATGCCGTAGGGTGCTGATGCGAGTTCAATTATAAGACAATCTTTTTTACAGTTTTTAAGAACCGATTCATCAATTACAAGGGTGTCAACCGTATTAAAGATTATATCATACAGGTGGGCAGATTTTGCAATTTCGTAGGTGTTGATGTAATTATAACCTAGTGAATCAATATACGCAAAATCTACGTCTTTTCGAGCAGATACGGTTACGTTTGCTTTAAGTGCAGATAGTCTGTCGGCCAATATTTTTCCGCATTTCCCGTTGCCCACAACCAGACAATTGCTTTTCCATATAGTGTGCGGCGTATTTTTAATCGCCAACTCAATGGCACCCTCGGCGGTGGGTATTGCGTTCAAAAAGGTGAGTTCTTCACTTTTTCCATAGTCAATATATTCAATATTAACAAAGTTATAATTTCCACACAAAACCTTTTGGCGTTTAATTTTTTTAACAATTTCGGCAATAAACAATTTATCTTCACTTAATGTGTTATTTACCGTAATTCCGTCTTTGGTAGTGGGGTATGGGAAAATTACACACTCAAACTCGTCAAAATTTATATTTAGTTCATTTCGCTGTGTAATATGCGCGGTAGTATATCCTGCTTTTTTTAGGTTATCGTTTAATATTTTTTGTCGGTTATCTCCGCCAATTATTAATATATTCAATATAATCACCACACAAAAATAACGCGTCATAAAATGCTATACTACATTTTATGACGCGCACTTATTTGGGTTACATTTTTTTGAGTATCTCGGTAAGCCTTTCTTTAGTATTAAGGCTATTGTCTTTTATTACTTCATATAAAAGTTTTTCAAGAATTTCGCCAATTGCATTTTCACGGAACCCAAGTTCTAAAAGATATGAACCATCAACCGCCAAATGTTTTATAAGATATGCTTCATCATTTTGTACGATTTCTTTTAAATATGTTTCACAGTTGCTGATATCCGCTTGGTAAAAGATTGCAATATAGTTCAAATAATCGTTTAGTTCGCCGTATGATAACTTCCTTAAAATCTGTTTTAATTGTACCTTGTTAGGCTTTTTAGATATGTATTCTGCATATTCTAAATTTGAACAATATTTTTTAAGCGAATTATCGGTTTTTAGCGCTTTGCAAAGGCTTTCGCAATCAACATCACACAATTTACAAAAAGCGTAATAACGCAAATTTTTATTGTTATTAAGTCTGCTTAATAGGGCGGGGGTAGCAATATTTTTAATACCAATATGTTTAAAACCGCCGCCGTTACAAATAAGTGAAATATATTGCGGATTATCGGTAGTTAAAATTTGTATAAGTTCTGAAAAAATACGTTCAGAACTGATGTCTTTTAATAAATTTACGTTATTGTAAATACCATTAAGTGTGTTTTGTTCAATGTTAAAATCTAATCTTGCGGCAAAACGAACGGCACGTAAAATTCTTAAAGCATCCTCTTTGAAACGGCAGTCGGCGTTCCCGACGGTGCGTATGATTTTATTTTTTAAATCACTTTTACCGCCAAACAGGTCAATAACACCATCTTTTTCATTATATGCCATAGCGTTAATTGTGAAATCGCGGCGTGACAAATCGGCTTCAAGGTTTGATACAAAGTTAACATCCTTGGGTGAGCGATGATTTATATATTCTCCGTCTTGACGATACGTAGTAACCTCAACGTTATTACCATCGGCAACAATGGTTACGGTGCCGTGCTTTATACCGGTTTCAATGGTCTTTTCAAATAGGTCGCAAATACCACCGGGCAAGCAGGAAGTTGTTATATCATAATCGTTAGGTGTTTTACCAAGAAGCATATCGCGAACTGAACCGCCCACGACATATGCTTCGTGGCAGTTGTTTTCAAGTGTATTGATGATGTTTCGCACATATTCGGGTAAAATATACATTTTTTTCCTCTCAAATAAAAATAGTTGTTTATTTTTTTGGTAACTTGCAATATAATAGATATGTAAAATCTGTAAGGGGACTATTTATGAAAAGTTTACGCGAAGAAGATAAGATCATTCAAAATGTAAAAAAAGTTCATATGATAGGTATCGGCGGTTCAGGTATGTGTCCACTTGCCGAGATACTTCATTCAAAAGGTTACATCCTAACAGGCTCTGACAATAATATAAGCGATCCGTTAAAAAGGGTAAAGGCGCTAGGTGTTACGGTATACATGGGCCACAGTGCCGAGAATGTCGGTGATGCAGAACTTATTGTATACTCTGCGGCAATCTCTAAAGATAATCCGGAACTTACTTTTGCTGCTGAAAAAGGCATTCCAACGATGGAACGCTCACACCTTCTCGGTGCACTTACCCGTATGTATGATAACGTAATTGGCGTATGTGGTACACACGGTAAAACTTCTACTACCTCTATGATAACACAAATTTTATATTTAAACAAGTTAGATCCTACCGCAGTTATAGGTGGCAAACTACCACTTATTAATTCTAATGGTAGAACAGGTCAAACCGAGAATATGGTTTGTGAGGCTTGTGAGTTTGTTGATACCTTTTTACAAATGTCACCCGATATATCGGTTTTGCTTAATATCGACAATGACCACTTGGATTATTTCAAAACAATGGACAATCTGGCGCTATCTTTCCATAAATTTATTGGTATGTCAAAATTAGCCTTTATAAATGGTGACGATGAACTTGCAGTTAAGGCATCCATTGGCATTGATGCAAAAATTATTACCTTTGGTTTGAATAAATCAAACGATTACTATGCAGATAATTTAAGACAATCGAAATTCGGTTATGCTTTTGATGTGTTTAAAAACGGCAAAAAACTAGTAAGTATTGAAATGCATATACCCGGTTATCACAACGTAATGAACGGACTTGCGGCAATTGCCGTTGCCGATTATATGGGCGTTGCACCCGAAGGTATTAAAAATGCGCTTGAGCAGTTTACAGGTGCGGGTAGACGTTTTGAGTTTTTAGGGCAATACAACGGCTTTGTGCTTGCGGATGACTATGCTCATCATCCTACCGAAATTAAGGCAACCCTTTCGGCCGCTAAGACACTTGATTATAAACGTGTAATTGCGGTGTTCCAACCCTTTACATTTTCAAGAACTGCACTTTTACTTGATGAGTTTATTGAGTCGCTTAAAATTGCCGATAAGGTGATTTTAATGCCGATAATGGGCTCGCGAGAAAAGAACACCTACGGAATATCCTCTGAAGATATTGCTTGTAAGTTGCCTGATGCCGTAGTACGCGAAACCTTCGAATCGGTAGCGGATGAAATTATTACCATCGCAAAAGAAGGCGATTTGGTTATTACCATGGGCGGCGGCGATATTTATAAGGCGGCTCATATTGTACAAGATAAATTAGGAGAATAATTAAAAGGCGTACGGTGTACGCCTTTTTTTATATATCTTTAATTACTGTAGAAAAGTCAACAAAACCGTTAGTGTCAGAAAAATTGATTGTTGTTAGTCGTGTATCATACGCAAAAACCGTACCATAATAGGCAATTGGTATTATGTTGGAGTATTTGTAGCAGTTTTCAACGTTTAAGTTTTTAGTGTTGCTTATATTGAGTTTATCCATGTAAGCATCTAAATTTGTCTCATTTATTTCAAATGAATATGCCGCGATGTGATATTTATCCAACGAACTTTTATAAATCACACTACTATTAGATTCGAGTTGGGCTATATTTATATAAGCACCAAGATTTTGTTGCCAATGTCCTGCCACCAATTTTAAAATGTCGGTAACTGTATCGTCTCCGCAGTAAATCATGGTGCTTTGCGGAAAACGATTGTCAAGTTTTTTAATCTCTGCATCATATAACTTTTTTGCTGTGGTAGGTGAGTAAACGTTAACTTTATTTGTATATTCACCTTTAAACATGTCAGGTAAAAGACTATCTGCAAAAGTGTAGCTTTCGTTAATATTTTCAAAATCATTTACAGTAAGTAATGAAGAGTGTAAAGCTTGCTTTAAACTGCGAGAATATCCGTTGCCAAGGGATAAAAGTAAAACCTTATTCTGCATTGATTTTGTTTTAAATCCGTCTTTTTGAGCTATTTTAGTTTGTTCACAGGTAATTTCTGCAATATCGACTGAACTCTTTTTTAATGTTTCAAGGGTGTTATACTCTTTGTTGGCTGAAAAATATACTGCTGAATTTTCAGGAATAAAATCGCCTGTGTAATCTTTATTTTTGAGAATTCGCATAGCGAAATCCTCAGTGTTCCATTTAGTTAGTTTGTATGAACCGTTAGAGATGGTGGTATCAAGCGACATACCATATTTGCCGACCGTTGTGTTGAAAAATTTTTCATTACAGGGCATACAAATTGCAGTAGTAAGCACGTAAAGAAAATCAGGGTCACTTTCTTGCAACTCGATTTTAAGAGTGAAATCGTTTAAGGCAGTAACTCCAAGTGCATTAACGGGAGTATTTGAAGTGTGTATTTTTTTTGCATTTTTAATGCAGTATAGAAGTTGTGCATTTGGTGATTCGGTTTTCGGGTTAATTGCACGGCGCATAGCAAAGACAAAATCATTTGCCGTGACTTTTTCGCCATTACTCCAAAAAGCATCATCTCTGAGTTTAAAAGTATAGGTCGAATTATTATAAGTATAACTTTCTGCAATACCAAGTTTGATTTTTCCGTCAGTATCCTCGCGAAGTAATCCTTCATAAATATTTCTGACAATCATTAATTCAATAAAACTTGAGGCGGTTTGCGGGTCAAGTGTTTTAGGGCAGTTAATAGCACCATAATATATGATGGCCGATGAGTCGGAACCCGAGCAACCACAAAGTGAAAATATTAAAATTAAAGACAAAATAATTGCAGTAATTTTTTTCATTTTTTTGTTTTCCTTTTAATTTAATTACAAAATTTATTATATGCTAAAAGTAACTATATTTCAAGGATAATTTAATGTAAAGAAAAAAACTTGACACACATTCATTTATGTGTTATAATCATGCTGTAAAGTTAAAAACTTTCCGGATGTGAGGTTTTTATGAAAGATTTAAATATTACGATTTTGTTTGATTATTATGGTGAATGTCTCACCAACAAACAACGTGAACTTTTTGATTTTTATTATAATGAAGACTTTTCACTTGCAGAGGTTGCACAAAACGTTGGTATTTCAAGACAGGGTGTAAGAGATTCTGTTAAACGTACCGAACAACAACTTATTGAATTTGAAAATAAACTTCACTTATGTGAAAAGACTGATACGCTAAAGAAAATGGCCAAAGATTTAAAACAAGGCAGTATCAGTCAACAAGAATTATTAAAATATATTGAGAATTTTTAGGAGGCGTTTATATGGCATTTGATAATTTATCAGATAAAATTAGCGCCGTCTTTAAGAAATTGCGTTCTCGCGGTAAGCTTACCGAATCAGATGTTAAGGAGGCTATGCGAGAAGTAAGACTTGCACTTCTTGAAGCCGACGTTAACTATAAAGTTGCTAAAGATTTTACTAATTCCGTTGCCGAAAAATGTATTGGTGCCAATGTAATGGAAAGTCTTACGGCGGTGCAGATGGTTATTAAAATCGTTCGCGATGAATTAACTGCCCTTATGGGTAGCGAACAGGCAAGACTAAAAACTGCTTCAAAAATACCAACTATTATAATGATGTGTGGTTTGCAAGGTTCCGGTAAAACTACACATAGCGGTAAACTTGCTAAGTTTTTAAAGTCGCAAGGTCATAGACCTATGCTCGTAGCGTGTGATATTTACCGTCCCGCCGCAATTGAGCAGTTAAAGGTAGTTGGCGAATCTGCAGGCGTACCCGTTTTCGAAAAGGGTACACAGGCACCTGAAAAAACAGCGGTTGAGGCCGTTAAAATGGCAAGAGATTACGGCAACGATTACGTAATTCTTGATACCGCAGGTCGTCTACACGTAGATAGCGAACTTATGGAAGAACTTAAGCGCATTATAAAGGCGGTTGAGGTAAATAACATTTTACTCGTTGTTGACTCAATGATTGGTCAAGATGCGGTTAATATTTCAAAATCTTTTAATGAACAACTTGAAATTGATGGTATAATTCTCACAAAACTTGATGGTGATACACGTGGTGGTGCTGCACTTTCAATTCGTGCTGTTACAGGTAAGCCCATTATGTTTACCGGTGTTGGTGAAAAACTTGACGATCTTGATGAGTTCCACCCTGATCGTATGGCATCGCGTATACTTGGTATGGGTGATATGCTATCCTTCATCGAAAAGGTTGAGAATGAACTTGATGAGCGTAAAGCAGAAGAGACTGCTAAACGTTTGCAGGAAAATAAATTTGATATGAATGATTTGCTTGAACAGTTTAGGCAAATCAAAAAGATGGGATCAGTTAAAAGTCTTCTTTCGATGATGCCCGGTATGGAACGTCAATTAAGAGACGTAGATATAGATGAGCGACAATTTTTGCGAATAGAAGCAATTATTACCTCTATGACCAAAAAAGAACGGGCTAAACCCGATATATTAAACGCGTCACGCCGAAAGAGAATTGCGGCAGGCTCGGGTACAAGCGTTGAAGATGTTAACAGACTTATAAAACAGTATGAACAAATGAAAAAGATGTTTAAACAATTTTCGGGCAAAAACGGTAAAAAGGCTATGAGGCGTATGGGAATGCAAAATATGCCTAATATGACCGGTGGATTTGGATTTTAAAAAAGTTTTTTCTTTTTTAAGTTATAAAAATTTTTTTGGAGGTGTATTTAAATGGCAGTTAAAATCAGACTTCGTCGTATGGGTGCTAAAAAGGCTCCTTTCTACCGTGTTGTAGTTGCTGATTCAAGATTCCCGAGAGACGGTCGTTTCATCGAAGAAATCGGTTACTATGATTCTACAAAGAATCCGGCAGAGGTTAAAATCGATGCTGACAAAGCAAAGAAATGGATTGCTAACGGTGCTCAACCCACTGATACTGTTAAGGCTTTGCTTAAGAAAAACGGCGTGCTTTAATGTTTAAGTTCAGGAGGGTATTTTAATGGAAGAGCTTCTTATTTCGATTGCTTCCGGACTTGTTGAAAACCCGGATGCAGTTACTGTAACCGCTGATGAGGTTAACGATGAGGGTGTAATTGTTTACCACCTTAAGGTTGCCGAGGCAGATATGGGACGCGTTATTGGCAAGCAGGGTAGAATCGCCAAGGCTATTCGTACTGTTATGCGTGCAGCTGCAAACCGCAACAACGCTAAGGTTGCAGTAGAAATAGACTGATAGCTTATACGGCTGCAACAGCCGTATATTCGAATGAAATTACCCCCAAGCTTTTTGGGGGTATTTATATATAGGTGAATTATGAAAAAACAATTTTTAGAAACGGGAAAAATTACGGGCACACATGGTATACGCGGTTTTGTTCGTGTCCAACCTTGGTGTGACAGTGGTGAGTTTTTAAAGAAATTCAAGGTTCTTTACCTTGATAAGAATGGTAATAATGAACTCTCTGTAGAAAAAATTCAACCCAACGGCAACGTAATGATTATCAAATTCAAGGGTATTGATTCAATAGAGCGTGCCGAAACTTTAAGAAACAACATATTATATATTAACCGCGATGATGCACACTTGCCCGAGGGTTCTTACTTTGTACAAGACCTTATCGGTAGTACTGTTTATGATTTTAACAGTAACGAAGTATTAGGTGTTGTTAGTGATGTAACACAGACGGGTGCTAACGACGTATGGCACGTTAAAAATGAAGATAAAGAATATCTTATACCCGTTATTGACGAAGTAGTGCAGAAGGTTGATGTTGATGCTTCTGAAGTATTTATAACACCTTTAAAGGGGATTTTTGATGATGAGGATTGATATTTTAACACTTTTCCCCGAAATGTGCGAAGCGGTTGTGTCCTCAAGTATTATTGGTAGGGCAGTTGCTTCAAAAAAAGTTGAAATAATTTGTACTAATATTCGCGATTATGCCAATAATAAGCATAATAAGGTTGATGATACGCCTTATGGCGGCGGTATGGGTATGGTTATGTCGGCTGAGCCGATTGATACTGCTTTTGCCAGTCTTTATAATCCCGAAACCGAAGAAAAACCGCATTTAATATATTTGTCACCAAAGGGTAAAAATTTTACACAACAAAAGGCGGTCGAACTCTCTAAAAAAGACCGAATTGTTTTGTTGTGCGGTCATTATGAGGGTGTTGACGAAAGAGTCCTTGAAAAAATCGTAGACGAGGAAATTTCAATTGGGGATTACGTATTAACAGGTGGTGAATTGCCTGCACTTGTTGTTGCTGATGCGGTATGCAGGATGTTGCCCGGTGTTTTGGCAGATGACGTATGCTTTACTGAAGAAAGTCATTTTTCGGGTTTGCTTGAATATCCACAGTATACAAAGCCTGCCGTTTGGCAAGATAGAGAAGTGCCACAGGTGCTTCTTTCAGGTCATCATGCCAATATTGAAAAGTGGCGCAGGGAAATGTCACTTAAAACAACCTTTGAAAAAAGACCCGAGTTGTTGAATTCGGCAAAACTTACTGCTACCGAAATTAAATATATTGATGAAATAAGGCAATCAAAACACGATATATAGTGTTTCATTGTGATATTTTACATTTTTTACCATTTGTTTATTGCGAAATGAACAAATAACTACCTAACTTTTTGTATCAGTTTGGCATAAAAATAGAACTTGTTTTACAAATATTGACACTTGATAAGATTTTGTTATAATTTAATTATAATGATAATTTTCATTATTCTATATTTAAGGAGACTGCAATATGTGTGTTAAAGAAGTTGTTGTTCAAAATCAAATAGGTTTACATGCTCGTCCTGCTACTTTCTTCATTCAAAAAGCAAATGAATTTAAGTCCTCTATTTGGGTAGAAAAAGATGAACGTAGAGTTAACGCTAAGAGTCTTCTTGGTGTACTTTCTTTAGGAATCATCGGCGATACCGAAATTAGAATTATTGTTGATGGTGTTGATGAGAGAGAAGCACTTGATGCTTTAATTAAACTTGTAGAGTCAGGTTTTACCGATTAATTTTTATACCGACATCCGTTGTGATGTCGGTGTTTTTATTTTGTGCTTGACATTCATATCCCTTATATAGTATAATGTGTTTACTTAGTGCAACTCTATGAAAAATGCTCAAAGGAGGGAAATGTATGAGTCAGGTTCGTATTAAGGAAAACGAATCGCTGGATAATGCTCTTAGACGTTTTAAAAGACAAACGGCTAAAGATGGTGTTATACAGGAAGTTCGTAAAAGAGAGCATTATGAAAAGCCCTCTGTGAAGCGCAAAAAGAAGTCGGAAGCAGCACGTAAGCGCAAGTTCCGCTAAGCGATAATTTTAGCTAAGAAAGCGGTTGATTTTTCAACCGCTTTTTTTATTGGTGGTAATATAATGGCATTATTAAAACCGCATTTTAGGTTTAGAAGAATTACCGACATTGATGTGGATTTTTTAAAAAAGAAAAATATTGATCTACTGCTTCTTGATGTTGATAATACGTTGTCTACTCATCACGGAACTGTTTTGGTCGATGGTTTAACCGATTGGTTAGAAAAAATACAGTCGGCAGGTATACGATTAATCATTCTTTCTAATTCAAAAAGACGTAGAGTTGAGCCCTTTGCTACAGGTATTGGTCTCGATTATGTTTCTATGGGATTGAAACCATTGCCTTTTGGCTATTTAAAAGCGATTCGGCGTCTTGGCGGTACTAGACGTAATTCTGCAATTATTGGTGACCAACTCTTCACTGATTCATTAGGTGCACATATTGTTGGAATTAAGTCTATAATACTTGAACCGATCGAACGTGAGTCTATGTTGAGTTTTAAGATTCGCCGTTATTTTGAAGATAAACTTTATAAAATATACAAATTTTAGGAGGGTGTACTGTGTCAGCTATATTTGGCCCTGCGGGTAATTCCATAAGTTTTACCGCACTTGGATATAAACATTCTTTACAGGTGCCCGAGTATCTCGAAAAATTCGGTCTTCACGCATTTGAATATCAGTGTGGTCGAGGTGTAAATATTGGACTTGATAAGGCCGCTGCATTTGGTAAACTTGCGGCTGAAAAAGGTATTAAACTTTCATTACATGCTCCTTACTATATTTCGATGTCCTCGGTAGAAGAGGCAAAAAGATTAAACTCAATTAATTACATTTTAAGTAGTGCTAGGGCCGTAAATGCAATGGGTGGAGATAGAATTATTGTTCATACAGGATCGTGCGGTAAAATTTCACGTGAACAGGCGCTCGAACTAGCGCTTGACACAATGCGTTTATCCCTTAAAGCACTTGATGATGAGGGTCTTTCCAATATTAGAGTTTGCCCTGAAACTATGGGTAAAATCAATCAATTAGGAACTCTTGATGAGGTTTTATCATTGTGTGAACTTGATGAGCGTTTAATACCTTGCATAGATTTTGGACATCTAAATGCTAGAACACTCGGCGGCTTATCTACATTTGAAGCCTTTGAGGATGTCTTTAATCAGATTGAGAATCGTCTTGGTAATTCACGACTTAAAGAGTTTCATTCTCACTTTTCAAAAATTGAATACACAACGGGCGGCGAAAAAAAACATTTAACATT
>JAEIGA010005593.1_pt1 | contig 19183 bp, 17 predicted proteins | sample 9270691 | NCBI WGS metagenome assembly JAEIGA01 (sample SAMN17057246, study PRJNA624740) | gut metagenome | biome: biome; isolation source: fecal sample | host: Bos grunniens | place: China: Xizang | collected 2019 | reverse complement strand
TATTGAATTTGCCATATTTTGATGTATTAACTGAGCTGAATAGCAATTTTTGACGTATCAATCGAGCCGAATGCGAAGGTCGTATAATACTTGTCATATGGTTCTCGCCGGCGTAAAATGGTTAATTTGGCGATTATCTGCCTCTCGAAGGTGATAAATGGGCTATTTTAGGGATTTCGCTGTTGTATATTTTTTTAGAGGTATTTCCGGTTGTAGACGAAGAGGCTGACACTTATGGATTCTTGGCAATTACTTGCCGTTTCATTCAATTTTTATGTTATCTTTGTCGACTTTTTAAAAAGTCTCAAAATATTAAATATTAAAATATTAAGACAATACTTATATCTATGAAGAAATTTAAAGCTTTTTTTGGAGTGATGCTCCTGTTGGTTCTGCCGGCTGTCATGTTGGCCAAGGATTCGCAGTCCTCTTATAAATTTACTAAAAAAGGACTTGTCAAAACAACTATCTACTCTGATTCTACAGTCCAGCAGTTGACTGTCCTTAAACCAATTCTAATTTTTAAGGGTAAATATGAACTTGATACTGAGTGCGGTGATTCTCAATTTGCTATCAAGAATGCAAGAGTTGGTGTTCAAGGAGATGTTACCAGCAAAATTTCATACAAGTTCATGGTAGATCTTTCTGATAATGGTTCATTCAAGGTACTTGATTTGTATGCTACTTTCAAGCCTGTAAAGGGACTTAAATTTACTTTTGGACAAGGTGGAATTCCTCTTTTCAACTCCTATACCGTTAGTCCGAACTCTACTGACTTTGTAAATAGACCATTTATTGGAAAGTATTTCAACTCGTCAAGAGATATTGGATTGACTGCAAGCTATACAATCAAACAAAAGGGTTTCCCTATTGCTATTGAAGCTGGTGTTTTTAATGGTGATGGAATTAACAATCCTAAATTTACAGACAGTCCCGCTTTTGGAGGTAGAATACTCTTTGGTTCGATGCAGGGCTTCAGAGTTACAGCAAAGGCGTATAAGACTGCTATAAATGAGAATGAGGATTACCTGATGTGGGGTGCAGACCTAAGGTATGACAACTCTTTGTTCAGATTTGAGACAGAGTTTATGAACAAGTACAATTATTCAGATTTTGGTGGGTATCCGGGCAACTTGTCATCTGCTTATGCGCAAGGCCTTGTAAAGGTTCCTGTGAATTCAAATACATTCAAGAGAATTGAGCCAGCACTTCGTTGGGATGCAATGGGTTATGATATATTTGACAGAGGTTTTGGTGTAAACAGGGCTACTGTAGGTGTAAATTTTGTATTGAATACAAATAACTTCACTTCATTGTTCAGAGTGAACTACGAGCATTATTTCAGAAGTTCTATGGATATGTCAAAACTTTTCAAAAGTGAGACTGCAAGTGACAACAAACTCTCTCTGGAGTTCCTTTTGGTATTCTAATTTTATGTTATTGAGTCTCTTGATGAAGAATCCCTGCCGGAATATGATCTGGCAGGGATTTATCGTTTAATAAGGAGCCTTTTGGGGTATCTCTCCTTATCTATGTTATCTTTTATCTCTCCAATTTGTGGATAGCAAGACCACTTTGAAGTTTTGGCTCAAACCAAGTTGTCTTAGGAGGCATGATGTTGCCGGTATCTGCAATGTCAATAAGCTGTTTCATTGAAACCGGATATAGTGCAAAAGCTGCAACCATCTCACCTGAGTCAACGCGTTTCTTAAGCTCTCCGAGACCCCTGATTCCACCTACAAAGTCAATTCTCTTTGATGTTCTTAGATCTTTGATATCTAAAAGTTTGTCAAAAATAAGGTTAGAGCATACTGTAACATCAAGAACACCAATTGGATCGGCATCGTCGTATGTTCCCTCTTTAGCCTGCAAAGAGTACCATTCGCCGCCAATGTACATTGAGAAGTTGTGTAGTCCCGACGGAGCATAGATCTCAGCACCTTTCTTCTCAACAATAAAATCTTCATTGAGTTTTCCGATGAACTGCTCGGCAGTCATTCCGTTCAAATCTTTGACTACGCGGTTGTAATCAATGATTTTAAGATGGCTCTCTGGGAATACGACAGCCATGAAGTAGTTGTACTCCTCCTCTCCTGTGTGGTTAGGGTTGTTGCGTTTTTTCTCCTCACCAACCAATGCCGCAGCAGCAGTTCTGTGGTGACCGTCGGCAACATAGAATGCAGGAATTGATGCAAAGATGTTTGTAATGGCAGCAATATCCTCTTCGTTGTCGATTACCCAGAATTTGTGGCCGAAACCATCAACCGGAGCAATATAGTCGTACTCAATCTCTTTTGTTTTGATTGTGCGCTCAACTATCTCATTGATTTGTGCGTTGTCGGGATAAGCAAAGAATACGGGCTCAAGATTTGCGTTCTGATTTCTAACGTGAATCATACGGTCCTCTTCCTTGTCTTTACGGGTAAGTTCATGTTTCTTGATCTTACCGGTCATATAATCCTCTACATTTGCGCATACTACAAGGCCATATTGGGTTCTTCCCTCCATGGTTTGAGCATAAACATAGTAGTTCTCTTTAGAATCCTGTACGAGCCATCCTCTCTCTTGCCATAGCTTGAAGTTCTCAACAGCCTTGTCATAAGCTGCCTGACCATGCTCATCTGCAATCGGATCAAAATCGATCTCGGGTTTTATGATGTGTAGCAAAGACTTCTCACCAGCCTCAGCTTTGGCTTCAACAGAGTTCAAAACATCGTATGGACGTGATGCCACCTCAGCTGCAAATGCTTTTGGCGGGCGGATAGCTGCAAAAGGTTTTACTTTTACCATAATCAGAAGTAAGTTATGTTGTTTTGTTATTTACTATTTGTTCACTTGGAATCTCTTGTTTCCTGTTGTAAAGAAATCTACAATCTGGTTAGCGGCAGCAAGTCCTGCATTTACATTTGCCTCTGCTGTCTCGGCTCCCATCTTTTTAGGTGTGCCATATACACGCTTGCCGAACTCCTCTGCTATTGCAGCATGGTTTGCTGTAGCAACGTCTGTGATGTATTTCAAATCTTCCCTCTCCCTTAGAACTTTAATGAGTTCCTCTTCATTGATCACCTCTTTTCTTGCAGTATTTACCAAACATCCTCCTTTTGGCATTCTTGAAAGCAGATTGTAACCTATAGAGTTTTTGGTCTGCTCGGTAGCAGGGATATGAAGTGATACAAAGTGTGAGTTCTCATAAAGATCCTCAAGTGATTTGGCAACGGTTACACCCTCTTTTTCCATAGCCTCTGCCGGAACGAACGGATCAAATGCCATAATGTTCATACCAAAGCCTCTTGCATGGTTGGCAACAAGTCTTCCAACATTGCCATAAGCCTGGATTCCCAATGTTTTTCCTTTCAACTCAGAGCCTGTACCAGGAGTCAACTGGTTACGTGACATATAGATCATAAAGCAAAGTGCCAACTCGGCAACTGCGTTTGAGTTCTGTCCTGGAGTGTTCATTGCAACAATGCCTCGCTCTGTGCAGGCAGCAAGGTCAAGATTGTCGAAACCTGCACCGGCCCTAACTACAATCTTAAGGTTTTTTGCAGCAGCAATAACCTCTTTGGTAACTTTGTCTGAACGTACAATCAGTGCGTCAACATCTGCAACAGCATCATACAACTGCTCAACTGAAGTATATTTTTCCAAGGTTGCAAACTCATATCCTGCACCCTCTACAATTTTTCTTATTCCGTCAACTGCAACTTTAGAGAAGGGTTTCTCTGTAGCAATAAGTACTTTCATTGTATATAATTTGTTTAGTTGTTCATAAAAGGTTGGGGTGGCCTTTTGGCCACGCCCATATTGTATTATTCTTATTTGTGAAGTTGCTCAAACTCCTGCATGCAAGCAACAAGAGCCTGAACGCTCTCAAGCGGACATGCGTTGTAGATTGAAGCTCTGAAACCACCAACTGAACGGTGACCTTTTATGCCAATCATACCTCTCTCTTTAGCAAAAGCCATGAACTCATCCTGTAGAGCCTCTTTGCCAGGGGCCATTACAAAGCATACATTCATTAGTGATCTGTCCTCTTTTGCAGCTGTACCTACGAATAGTGAGTTTCTGTCAATCTCGTTGTATAGAAGTTCAGCTTTCTCTTTGTTTCTCTTGTGCATTGCCTCTACACCACCTTGCTCTTTAACCCATTTCAAAGTCTCATGCATGACGAAGATAGGGAATACAGGAGGAGTGTTGAACATTGATCTGTTCTTAGCCTCATCTGTGTAGTGTGTGCGGTAGTCAACCATTGTCTGGATAGGGCGGTCAACCTTGCCAAGCAGATCTCTACGTACAATTACAAAAGTAACACCTGCAGGGCCTACATTCTTTTGTGCACCACCGTAAATCATACCATATTTCTTTACATCTACCGGACGGCTCATGATGTCAGATGACATATCAGCAACCAAAGTTACAGGAGAGTCAATATCCTCATGGATCTCAGTACCATAAATGGTGTTGTTGGTTGTAATGTGGAAATAGTCAGCATCAGTAGGGATTGTGTAGCCTTTAGGTATGTATGAGTAGGTCTTGTCCTCAGATGATGCAACCACTTGAACTTCGCCATAGAATTTAGCCTCTTTAACAGCCTTTTTAGCCCAAACACCTGTCTGAAGGTATGCAGCTTTTGTTTTTAGAAGGTTTGCTGGAACCTCAAAGAACTGGGTAGATGCACCACCACCCAAGAAGATTACGGCATAATCCTCTGGAATGTTCAACAACTCTCTCCATAGCTGCTCGGTCTCAGCCATAATGCGCTCCCAGCCTGGTGTACGGTGAGAAATCTCCAAGATACCAATACCGGTGTTGTCAAAATCACGGATTGCTTCAATAGCAGACTCAATAGCCTCTTTAGGCAAAACGCAAGGACCTGCGTTGAAATTATGTACTTTTTTCATGATATGTTAATCTTTTAATAGTTGAATCATATTTTGTTTCCTATATCTCAGCCAAAGATATAAATTTTATTACAATTTATAACCAAATTTATAAAAGATGTTTATAAATTTTAATTTTTCGCTAAAATTACTACATTTTCGGCATCTGTCATCTTTTCGCAGAAATGACACTGCAGCTTAAGATGGCCTCCGTCTGCAACAGTGGCGAATCTGGTTGGAACCGGCTGGTGGTTGGTAATACATTTAGGGTTGCTGCATTTTGCTATACCTGTGATTTCAGAAGGAACAGTAAGAATCCTCTTTTCCACAACTTCAAAATTCTTGATGACATTTATCTTTGCCTGAGGGGCGACAAGTGTGATTTTGTTTATCTCGTCATCTGCAAAGTATCTGTCGGCAATCTTGATTATGGCTTTCTTGCCCAAAAGTTTGCTCTCAAGGTTGGTTCCAAATGTCACCTGGTTCCTGCAATCCGTAAGGTTAAGTATGTTTATAACTTTAAAGAGTTGGTTGGCAGGTATGTGATCCAATACTGTGCCGTTCTCTATTGCGCTGACCTTCAGCTTTTTTATAGTATTTTCCATTGTCGTGATTTTACTGGGTGATTTATTTGTAACCAAGAAGGTATGCTATAATTGCCATTCTTACATACACTCCGTTCTCTGCCTGTTTGAAATAATATGCATAAGGTGTGTCATCTACATCCTGGTTTATTTCGGTAACCCTTGGAAGCGGATGAAGAATCTTCATGTTAGGTTTTGCATTGTCAAGCATTGATGCTGTAAGACTATATACATTCTTCACCTTTTCATACTCCATAGGGTCCGAGAAGCGCTCCTGCTGTACGCGGGTCATATATAGAATGTCGGTTTCTGCAATTCCCTTGTCCAATTCAAGTCTTTCTGTGTAAGGAATATTCTTTTTGTCAAGAAAATCCTTGTACTCCTGAGGCATCTTCAATTCTGAAGGTGCAGTGAAGGTGAATTTTGGTGAGAAATGAGACATGGCCTGGAGTAGGGAGTGGACAGTTCTGCCATATTTGAGGTCTCCAACCATATTGATGTTTATGTTGTCAAGCCTTCCTTGGGTCTGACGGATAGTGTAAAGGTCAAGCAGTGTCTGTGAAGGGTGCTGGTTGGCTCCATCTCCTGCATTGATTACTGGAACAGATGCCACCTCGGATGCATATCTGGCACTGCCCTCAAGCGGATGCCTCATGACAATAATATCAACATAATTGGATACCATTTTTATGGTGTCCTTCAGTGTCTCGCCCTTACTTACACTGGTATTGCCCGCATCAGAAAAGCCAATTACTCTTGCTCCCAGACGGTTTGCCGCGGTCTCAAAGCTAAGTCTTGTTCTGGTTGATGGTTCAAAAAAGAGAGTGGCTACAACTTTATCCTGTAGGATTCTTTGAGATTTGTTCTGTTCAAACTCCCTTGCCACATCAAGGATGTGCAGAATCTCCTCTTTTGTAAAATCGTGAATTGAAATTAGACTTTTTGGCATATATGATAGTTTTTAATTGTTATACTTCTTCTTCATTTTGAGCTTCTATCTTCTCTACTCTGCATCCCTCAAGTTTGTCAAAGGCCTCCAGAAACGAGGCTGTACTGTTTAGTCTGACATCGACCCTGAGTGAACAGTTAAGGTCAAATTGCTGGTTTGTAGGAGAGAGCTCCATATCCTTCAGCCTCTTCATGACTGAATTCATTTGAAGGTAGTCAAATATGATTCTGTATGGTATGGTGGCTATTTTCTCAATGATGGTGGCATTTGCAATGGCATCTGCAGTAGATGTTTTGTAGGCGCGGATAAGGCCGGGAACCCCGAGCTTTATTCCTCCAAAATATCTTACAACTACTACAAGTATATCACTTAACTCTGATGATAGAATCTGCCCATATATGGGTCTGCCTGCTGTTGAAGATGGTTCTCCGTCATCATTCATTCTCCATATTGCGCCAGTATGTCCCAGGCGATAGGCGTAGCAATGGTGACGGGCGTCAAAGTACTCTTTTTTCAATTGTTGAATGAGAGGTTTGATCTCCTCCTCTGAAGAGACTGGATATGCAAAGGCCAAAAATTTGCTGCCGTTATCTTTAAAAATACCGGTAGAGGGCCCTAAGATGCTCTTATAGCAGTCGTTAGCAGATGTGAAGGATGTATCCATATCAATATGTAAAAGTACACCCTTTTTTGTTAAAATGCAATATAAATTTTTCCTAAAAATGTGCTATCTTGCAGAAGATTTTTAATAATTGGAAATAGTTGGTTGTTATGGCAATTTTCAGATATAAAGCATCAATTCCTGGAAGTAAAGTCTTCATGAGGGAATATGAGATCAAAGGTGATATGACCCTTTATGATCTGCATGAGTATCTTACTGCAGATCTTGATTTTGCACCTGATCAGATGGTACTCTTCAGAGGCTTGGACTCTGCCGGACAGGTGCGCAGTGAGTATGGCCTGTTTGATATGGGTGACGGCTCTATGGACAGTATTACAGTCGCGCAGACGGTCAAGGCTGGCGAAGAGACTCTCCTCTATGTATTTGACATACGCAAAGACAGATACATAACTCTTGCATTCATTGGAACAGCTGAAGAGCATCCTAGAGCACACTATCCTCGCCTTACAGCTGAAAAGGGACGCAATCCCGACCAGTTTGCAAAAGGATATGATGATCTGGACCAGTTTGCCGATGCAACAGATGAGATAGTTGAGGATTCAGGAGTTGATGATGGAGAACTTCCGGAAGGTGAAGAGTTCATGTAGTGGAAACTGAATCCCTGCTTAAAATTATGAACAGACCTGAACTGACAATTCTTTTAGGCCCTACAGGTGTGGGGAAGACAGATTATGCAATAGATCTGGCCTTAGAGTATGGTTCTCCTGTAATTTCCTGTGATTCCCGGCAGATCTTCAAAGAGATGAAAATAGGTACAGCGCCCCCCACGCCTGAGCAGTTGGAGCGGGTGAAACACTATTTTATCTTTTCAAATACCGTTACCGACATTTATACGGCTGGAAGGTATGAAATAGAGGCGATGGCCCTTCTGGAGGAGCTGTTCAAGAGCCATAGGCGGCTTGTTATGGCGGGAGGCTCCGGCCTGTATATAGATGCCCTGTGCAATGGCCTTGATGATTTTCCGGCTGCGGACCAGAACTTGAGATTGGAGTTGAGCCGGAAAGCTTCAACATCGGAGGGGTTGGCAGAATTGGTTGCCCAACTCGAAAAGATTGATCCTGAAGCATATCAGTTTGTTGATCTGCAGAACAGACAGCGTGTCGTACGTGCTGTGGAGGTGACATTGCAGACCGGCAAGAAGTTCTCGGAATGGAGGCAGAACCGTAAAAAGGAGAGACCTTTTGCAATCCGCAAAATAGGGCTGACAAGAGAGCGCGATGAACTCTATGACAGAATAAACAGAAGGGTGGATATAATGATGGAACAAGGGCTGCTCAAGGAGGTGGAGTCTTTGTTGCCGTATAGGGATATGCCGGCTTTGCGTACTGTCGGGTATAAGGAGATGTTTGAATATATGGATGGTAAAATAACTCTGGAAAAGGCAGTTGAACTCATAAAGCGCAATTCCAGACATTATGCCAAGAAACAGTTGACCTATTGGGGTCGGGATAAGGAGATTGTGTGGCAAAATATTTCACCGTTAGGATAAAGTACCCCCGTTAGAAATTGCAATCTAACGGGGGATTTTTGCATAAAAGAACCTCTTGAGTTGTCCTATGTTTTTTTAATTTCCTAATTCTGACATGAATTTTATTCTGATCAGCCTTACCTCTTCCTCTGTGTAATCCGGTCCCAAAGCTTTCAGAGCTTCATTGACAGAATCGGATGTTGCCTCCTCCTTAAAGTAGTCATAAATGTCGTCTACCTTGTCTTCATCGATTACCTGACGGATATAATAGTCAATATTAATCCTTGTTCCTGAACCTACAATCGCCTCAAGTTCATCATAAAGCTGGTCAAGTTCCATATTCTTGGCATCGGCAATCTCATCAAGCGGGAGACGGCGGTCAATGCTCTTGATGATGTAGACCTTGTTTAAAGATTTGTTGGCGACTGATTTGACTACAAATTCGGTAGGCCTTATAATTTCATTCTCCTCCACATATTTGGCTATGAGCTGTATGAACTCCTTTCCGAATTTTTTGGCTTTTCCCTCACCAACACCCTGGCAGTTCTTGAGCTCATCAAGAGTTACCGGATACATTATTGACATATCCTCAAGTGACGGATCAGAAAAGATCACAAACGGAGGCAACTTGAGCCTTTTGGAGAGTGAATGGCGTATATCCTTGAGCATTGAGAGCAAAGTGTCATCACCTCCACCTCCGTGGTGTTTGGTTGTACCTACGGTAGAAACTGCATCATCATCTTCTGTATCAACAAACTCCCTGTCTTCGGCCATAGGAACGGAATATGGCTTCTCAAAGAACTCCATACCTTTTTCGGTCACAGAGACCAGACCATATTTTTCAACATCCTTGTTCAGGAACTGAAGAACAAGTCCCTGTCTGATTACCGCCAGCCAGAATCTGGCATCCTTTTTTGGATTGATGCCAAAGAATTCAAGTTTATGGTGGTTGTATGATTTGATGATGGAGTTTGTGACTCCGCCAAGTATGTTTGCAAGATGGTCAGCCTTGAAGTTCTCCTTCATGCTGTTTATCAATTCAATGACTGTATAAAGGAACTCCTTGCCCTCGAATTGCTTTTTAGGATATAGGCAATTGTCGCAGTTGCCGCACTTTTCGGCAGTATAGCTCTCTCCAAAATAGTTGAGCAATGACTTTCTGCGGCATACATTTGACTCTGCATATGCAACGGTGTCATTGATGAGCTGTTTTCCAATCTCCTGCTCGGCAAGAGGCTTGCTCTGCATGAATTTTTCAAGTTTCTGTATATCCTTGTAACTGTAGAATGCAATACATTGGCCCTCACCTCCATCTCTGCCGGCCCTGCCGGTCTCCTGATAGTATCCTTCAAGGCTCTTTGGTATGTTGTAGTGGATTACAAAACGTACATCCGGCTTGTCAATACCCATACCGAAAGCAATGGTTGCAACAATTACATCCACCTCCTCCATAAGGAACTTGTCCTGGTTCTGGGCCCTGGTTGAGGCATCAAGCCCCGCATGGTATGGAAGGGCCTTTATTCCGTTGACATTCAGCAACTCAGCCAGTTCTTCAACCTTCTTTCTGCTCAAGCAGTAGATGATTCCGGATTTGCCATGGTTGTTCTTTATGAATTTTATTATTTCACGCTCGGTATTAACCTTCGGTCTCACCTCATAGTAGAGGTTCTCCCTGTTGAATGAAGATTTGAAGACTTTGGCATCAAGCATGCCAAGGTTCTTCTGGATGTCCTGCTGTACCTTAGGAGTGGCCGTTGCAGTGAGCGCTATAATAGGAGCCTTGCCAATCTCATTGACAATAGGATGAATTTTTCTGTATTCAGGACGGAAATCATGTCCCCATTCAGAGATACAATGTGCTTCGTCAACTGCATAGAACGAGATCTTGATCTTTTGCAGAAGCTGTATATTCTCCTCTTTGGTAAGTGATTCTGGAGCTACATACAATAATTTTGTAACTCCCGACAACAGATGATCCCTCACCTCCTGTATTTGGGTCTTGTTGAGTGATGAGTTGAGAAAGTGGGCAATACCCTCTTTATTGTCTACAAACCCCCTGATGGCATCAACCTGGTTTTTCATCAGAGCAATCAATGGCGAAATCACAATTGCTGTGCCCTCCATAAGCAGTGCCGGCAATTGGTAGCAGAGTGACTTGCCACCTCCGGTTGGCATAAGCACAAATGCGCTGTTGCCCTCTATAAGGTGGCGGATTATGGCCTCCTGCTCTCCTTTGAACGAGTCAAACCCAAAAAAATCTTTGAGTTTATGGTGCAAAATTTCAGATGTAGGTTGCATAATTAGTAATAAATAAGGGTGGTGTGCGTAAAAAATCTTCTTACCTTTGTGCTACTAAATTACCGATTAGTTTATTTTTTTCAAAATTTTTATGGAAAATTCTCAAAAAAAATTGACTGACCTGGCTATCCAGGTAATTGATAAGGAGGCACAGGCAGTAAGTAATCTCAAGAACTATATAGATAGTGAATTTGTTGATATTGTCAATCTTATATACCATTCAAAAGGCAGGCTCATCATAACAGGAATAGGTAAAAGTGCAATTATCGGGCAGAAGATGGTTGCAACCTTGAATTCAACAGGAACACCATCAATATTCATGCATGCAGCGGATGCCATTCATGGTGATTTGGGTATTATACAACCCGATGATGTGGTAATATGTATATCAAAGAGTGGAAATACACCTGAAATAAAGGTTCTGGTACCATTAATAAATAGGATGGGCAACAAACTGGTGGCTATGGTTTCTAATGTCGATTCATATTTGGCCAAACATTCAAATTATATATTGAGAGCTACGGTAGATGCTGAGGCATGTCCCAACAATCTTGCCCCAACATCAAGCACTACAACCCAGCTTGTGATGGGTGATGCGCTTGCCGTGTGCCTTCTGAAGATGCGCGGATTCACTCCTGAGGATTTTGCAAAGTATCATCCCGGAGGATCATTGGGCAAACGTTTGTATCTGAAAGTGTCGGATCTTATTGATGACAAGGTGCGTCCGTGTGTGAGTGAGAATGAAACAATTCCAAATACAATTTTCAATATTTCGCAGAACAGATTGGGAGCTACAGTCGTTTTAGACTCCGCAGAGAAGATGCTTGGCATAATTACTGATGGAGATGTGCGCAGAATGGTTGAGAAGGGCATCCCGTTCGAGTCACTTCGGGCAAAGGATATCATGTCGAGGAATCCTAAAGTGATAGAACTGGATGAATTGGCTGTAAATGCTTTCAATATAATGGAAAAGAACAAGATTACCTCTGTAGTGGTAATGGATGGCGGAAAATATGTGGGTCTGGTACACATACATGACATTCTTAGAGAGGGAATTGTGTAAAATTGTAAAAAATATTTAATTATCTTTGCCCCGCTAACAAATTAAAATCCGGAACAATGAAAATACCCAAAAGAGCCGTAATGACCCTTGAGGCGAGAAACTTTTTCAATCAATTTCTTCATAATGAATCTATTGGAGGTATATTGCTGCTGATATGTGCAATTATATCGTTGCTATGTGCAAATGTGCCGTCACTGGGATTCCTTCATGAACTGTGGCATAAGGAGGCTGGCATTACAATTGGCGATTTTTCATTGACAATGAAAATTGAGCATTGGATCAATGACGGACTTATGGCGATTTTCTTTTTTGTTGTGGGTCTGGAGATAAAGAGAGAGATGCTCGTGGGTGAACTTTCATCGTTCAAGCATGCAGCTTTGCCAATATTTGCGGCGGTTGGAGGTATGATAGTTCCGGCCCTTATCTTTGCCCTGTTCAATAATGGTACTCCATCGGCGAACGGCTGGGGAATTCCAATGGCAACAGACATTGCTTTTGCACTTGGTATACTTTCTCTTTTGGGAAAGAGGGTTCCTGTAGGCTTGAAGGTATTCCTTACAGCACTTGCAATTGTAGATGACTTGGGGGCAATAGTTGTTCTGGCAATTTTCTATCCGACCCATACACTGCATTTCAACATGTTGCTGTATGCTGCTTTAGTGGTGCTTTTCCTTATGATACTCAACAGAAACAAGGTCAGGAATGTACTGCTCTACATATTGCCGGGATTACTTCTTTGGTGGCTTATCCTTCAGTCAGGTATCCATGCAACAATAGCAGGTGTAATTTTGGCACTGACAATACCTTCAAGAACTGTGATAAATGAGGTCAAGTTCTCTGTAAGGATAAAATATCTGTTGGCAAAGTTCAAAGATGTGAGCAACAGCGAGGTTGAGGTATTGGCCAACCCCCAGCAGCAGCATATCATACATCAGATTGACAAACACGTTCAGGAGATAAATCCGCTGATGCACAAATTTGAAGCGGCTTTACATCCGTGGACCACATTCCTCATAATGCCTCTTTTTGCATTGGCAAACTCGGGTGTGGAGATAACATGGCGTCTGTTTACATCGCCGGTTCCTGCCGTAGCTACAGGTATTTTCTTTGGACTTCTTTTAGGTAAACCGATAGGAATATTCCTTTTCAGTCTTCTGTCGGTGAAGCTTAAGATTGCGGAGTTGCCTCAGGGTACCAAATGGAGTCAGATATGGGCATTGGGTATGATTGCCGGTATAGGTTTTACAATGTCAATATTTATTGACTCTTTGGCTTTCAAAGATATGGATCTTGTAAATCTTGGCAAGGCCACAATATTGCTGACATCAACTTTGGCTGCTGTGCTGGGCCTTTTGGCAATGTTTATAACTTGTAAGAAAGAATCAAATTAACTAAATAATTAAAAAATGAAAACATTAAAAACTTTAACAATTTGCGCTTTGGGAGCCCTTATGCTTGCATCTTGCAGCAATGCTCCAAAAATTGAGAGATTGCCCGGTATCTCTGCCGGACAGATTGACTCTGTAAGTTATGCTGTAGGTATCTCTTTCGGTGAGATGCTTAAATCATCAAATATGGAGGCCATTGATATTGCAGAGATGGAGAAGGGTCTTATTGCTGTATTGAATGGTGATAGCCTTAAATTTGACCGTCATATGGTTGGTGGCATTATCCAGGGTTATATGGTAGCTGCAGAAAATGCAATGTCAAAACAAAGGGAGAAAGAGCAAACTGAGTTTATGGAAAAGAATAAGAAGAACGAAGGTGTTCAGGAGACTGAGAGCGGTTTGCAGTATAAAATAGAGGTTCCAGGCAACGAGGAGATCAAGGCTACAGCACAGGATACTGTTGAGGTAAACTATGTTGGTACTTTGCTTGACGGTACTGAGTTCGATTCATCTTACAAGAGAGGTGAGACTGCTAAATTCCCTCTAAGCAGAGTTATCAAAGGATGGACTGAGGGTATGCAGCTTGTAGGTGAAGGCGGCAAAATCAAACTTTGGGTTCCATTTGAGTTGGGTTATGGTCCTCGTCCTATGGGTCCTGAGCTTCCTGGTTACTCTACTTTGATATTTGATGTAGAGCTTGTAAAGGTTTACAAAGCTGTTCCTAAAGAGGAGAAAAAATAATTGCTATGGCAGTTGATATTAAATGTAAACTTATTGAGAAACTGCAGGTTGAGAGCGGTAACAGTGCCAGAGGCCCTTGGCGCAAGCAGAATTTTATTGTGGAGACAGTAGAGACTTATCCGCGTAAGATATGTATGAATGTCTGGGGTGATGACAAAGTCTCTGAATTGCAGGTTTATGGCATTGGTGAGGTATTGAATGTCTCTGTAAATATTGAGTCAAGGGAATTTAACGGCCGATGGTATACCGATGTCAGGGCATGGCGAATTCAGCGCGATATGCCTGCCGGAGTGCCAGTGCAGAGTGCCGGAATGGGTGGAGCATATACTGCTGCAGGCAATTCTATTGACCCATTCATTGGTGCAGGAGCTGATGGCGAGGATGGCGAAGGAGATCTTCCATTTTAATACTCAATGAGTTGAATTGAATAGTGGGCTGTATCAGTTTGTCTGGTACAGCCTTTTTGCCTTTATGGCTTTTTTGTTTATCCAATCCTTAGTATATTTGTGCTTTTTAAATTGGGGATTTTATGAACAATAATAAGAGGCTATTGATCTACGGGTCTGTAATTGTCCTGTTGCTTGTAGTCGCAATTGCCATAATATTTACAACACTTTTCGGATCAGCAGAGAGCGATAAGGGTGGAGGTTTCACATCCGGTTCCGTCTCTTTGTGCCGGGCTGTTCCTAGTGATGCGGTAATAATATTTGACATAGGTGGAATGTCGGAATTTCTGCCAATGCTGAATGATACAGCCTCTTTTGCCTATAACCTTATAGATGCATCACATCCAGTTTCAAAAATGGGGGAGAAACTTGCCGGAATCTATCCGCAAAGTAACCTGCCGATGCTTTTTTCGTTGCACTATTCATCAAAAAACGATGTCTCCATTCTTGCGGTTGCAGATCTTTCTGAACTGAACTCATCCGGTAAGGGTATAAAGGAGCTTCTGCCATTTCTGAAAAACCGGAAGAAAAGGTATAATTCAACAGATATTTATAATTACTGTGACAGCCTTAATGTTGCCTTATGTGACGGGCTGCTGGTAATGAGTACCTCATCATTTCTGGTTGAAAGTGTAATAAGGCACCTCGATAATGGTACTTCAATTCTTGACAATGTGGAGTTTGCAAGTCTGCATAAGGAGAGAAAGGATACAAAGGCCATATATGTCAACCATCATCAGATTGGAAAATTCTTCTCCGGTGTAGTGATGCGCAGCTACCTGAAATATTCTGACTTTTTCTTGAGGTATGCTTCGTGGAGTGCTTTTGGACTCAATCTTGAAAAAGGTAAGTTGGCAATGAATGGTATCCTTGTTAACGATAATGAAGAGAAGTACCAGTCAACATCACTCCTGAAACAGAAATCCGGTAGGTCATTGATGGGCAGCATATTGCCGGCACAGACCCTTTTCTGTACCAGTATCCAGCTTTCAGATATGAAGAGTTACATGGATTCATATCATCTTTTCCTTGAGGTGCACAAAAAATTGTCGGGATACAAATACAAACAGCATGTTGTTGGAATAGAGGGGAGAATGACTCCGCGGGAGTATGCAGACTCATTGGCTGTAAAGGAACTTGTAGCTGCATATTGCAAGTTCGGTGACAGACATGAATGGCTGACATTGCTAAGGGGGCAATCATCTGCCGGCATAGGCAGCATGGTTGCGAGCATGATTGAAAAGAAGAGTGCCCCTCCGGTGAGAAACTACATTTACAAGGGTTATATAGCGTCGGTTTATGGAGAGCTATTTTCTCATTGCAATGAGGAGAGTATCTGTGATTTGGGTGACGGGTGGCAGATTATAGGTCCATCGGATATATTGGCAGATTTCGCTTCAGGCAATGCAAATTATACCACACTTGACTATTGGCTTGACCAGACTCCGATGAAGGGTTTTACCGACAAGCCTGGCCTTATAAAGGTCTTCGCAAATATAAAGGAGTCTCCCGATACTCTTCTTCATGTCATGAAACCCTATTACAGGAGATTGTTTGAAAAAAGCACTGAGTACAATAATTTTGAGGCTGCAGCAATGAATATTGTTGCCGAGAGGTCAGATGTTGTTGCTGAAATATCCTTTTATGCTACAAAAATGTCTGAATTGCCACATGAAAGGCCTCGGGAGGAGAGTGATGAGAGTGTAGTGTATATTGACAGTACGATTGTTGTAGGAAAGGGACCATTTGAGATAAGGGATCATGTGAAGGGTGAAAAACAGTATGTGGAGCAGCTGCCTAACAACAAGATCAGATTGATGAGCGCATCAAAGAGAGGAATTTGGGCTATTCCGTTTGAGTCTCCAATCTGTGGCGTTATAGACCAGGTGGATTTCTTCAATAATGGAAAGCTTCAGATGATCTTCATTTCAGGTAATCGGCTCTATCTGCTTGACAGATTGGCTAGAATAGTGAGGGGATTCCCTGTGAAGCTTGAGAAGGATGTTATACTTGGACCTAAAATTGTAAAAATAAAGGGTGATGATGGTTGTTCGTTCTTTACTCTAAATGAAGATAATACTATCTCTTTTTATAAGCTGGAAAGAAAGAGTAATCTTAAAGGTGTAATAATAAAGGCTCCTGAATTTGTGAAGGAATTGCCCGAAATTATGGTAATAAATGGTGAAAATTATATAATTTTGAAAACTGTTTTCAGAACACGCATATACAGGATGGATGGAAGTGAAGTTGAGGTAAGGGACAAGAAGCGTACAATAAGCAATGAGAGCCCTGTTATTCATGAGGGTGGAGATGATGTCAGGGTTGCTGGAAAGGATGGCAAGGAGTTTATTGTAAATCTGAAGAGCGGTAAAACAAAGAGGGTTCAGTAATGGAATTTATTTTAACACTATTAATATTCATATTTGTTTTCGGATGGCTGGCAGCCAAATTTTTCCCATTGATACTGACATGGTATCTGAAAAGGAAGATGAAGAATGGCGGAGCCTCATTCGGAGGTTTCAACGGATCTGCTTTTGGAAATATGTATTCAGGCATGCAGGATCAGGAGGCGGAGATAAGACGCAGCAAGGAGCAGGAGGGTAAGGTGACAGTCACCAAATTGGAGGAGAAGGAGAAGGTCATCGAGAAAAATATGGGTGAATATATAGATTTTGAGGAGGAAAAGTAGTATGGAATCATTCAAGAGACTGATGGCATTTGCAAAACCTTTCAGCCGATTCTGGCCGGGGTATCTGATCTTGTCAATCTTTTCAGTAATATTTGGAGTGTTGAATTATGCCCTTATCGGTCCGCTCATTACGGTTCTTTTTGATCCGTCAAACATTAAACAGCAGTTGGTTGTGCCTGAGTTTGCGCTCACTCCTGAGTACTTTCAGGAGCTCTTCAGATATGGCCTCACCTATATGATGCAGGATTTTGGAGTGTTGAATGCACTGATGTTTGTCTGTGCAATCTTTATTTTTGCATCATTCCTCTCAAACCTGACAAGGTATCTGTCACAGCGTATTCTGGTAAATATGCGTACATATATCATGCTGAATATACGAAGAGCCCTTTTCAATAAGATTTCGAGTCTGAATGTTGGCTATTTCAGCGACCAGAAAAAGGGAGACATCCTCTCCTGTATTTCAAATGATGTGACAGAGGTGCAGAATGGTGTAGCCAACAGTTTTCATGTGCTCTTCAGAGAGCCGCTTCTTATAATCGGTTTTCTTGTCGGTCTGTTCTACATGTCTCCAAAACTTACGCTTGTCACACTGCTTACACTTCCTTTTTCTGCAATTGTAATTGGAAGGATCAGCCGCTATCTTAAGCGTAAGGCTGTTGAGACCCAATCATTGATGGGCAAGATTGTCACCCATTTTGAGGAGGCAATATCCGGTATAAGGATAATCAAGGCCTTCAATGCCCAGAATTATGTCAATGCCTCTTTTGAGAAGACAAATGTTGAACACCGTGAGAGCAGTATGGCTATGTTCAACCGACAGGAACTCGCATCTCCTCTCTCTGAGTTCTTGGGCATTACAGTTGCTGCTGCCGTACTTTTCTATGGCGGTTGGCTACAGATTCATGGCCAGTTGGGAATGGGCATTTCGGAGTTTATAGTATATATCAGTTTCTATTGGAGGGTACTTGAGCCCGCCAAGGCAATGTCAAATGCCTATGCAAGTATCCAGAGAGGTATGGTATCGGGTAACAGGCTCTTTGCAATACTAGATGTGGACAACCCTGTAAAAGAGAGTGCCAATCCTAAGGAAATTAAGGAGTTCAAAGAGAAAATCGAATTCAGAGGCGTCAATTTTGCCTATGCACAGGAGCCGGTTCTCAAAAATATAAATCTTGTAATCCCAAGGGGAAAAAGTGTGGCGATTGTAGGGCCGTCAGGAGGAGGAAAGTCAACAATGGCAGATATGTTGCCGAGATTTTATGATGTTACTGAAGGTGAGATACTGCTTGATGGTGTGAATATCAAGGATTACAGTATGAAGAGCCTTATATCGCTTATGGGTATTGTGACCCAGGAGGCAATACTCTTCAATGATACTGTGTACAACAACATTACCTTTGGAATGGAGAATGTCAGCAAGGAGGATGTCATCAATGCCGCCAAGGTGGCAAATGCCCACAACTTTATTATGGAGATGGAGAATGGGTATGATACAAATATTGGTGACAGAGGTGCAAAATTGAGTGGCGGACAGAGACAGAGACTGGCAATTGCACGTGCAGTATTGAAGAATCCGCCTATACTTATTTTGGATGAGGCTACATCAGCTCTGGATACGGAGAGCGAGAGACTTGTTCAGGATGCCTTGAACAATCTTATGAAAAACAGGACCTCGATAGTGATAGCCCACAGGCTTTCAACAATCCAGAATGCCGATGAGATTGTCGTTTTGCAGAAGGGCGAAATCATTGAAAGAGGTAAGCATAATGAACTTATCAACAATAAGGGATTATATTCCCATTTATGTGAATTACAAAATTTTAAATAGTAGAGATATATGAGTATGGAAATGTCTTTCAACAAAATGCTGGAGGAGAGTTTTAAGAAGAATTGGAATTCTCCGGCACTGTCAGATTACAAAGGTATTACTTTGCACTATAGGGATGTTGCCAGAAGAATAGAAAAATTACATATTATATTTAGAATCTGTGGTGT
>JAEIGA010005592.1_pt1 | contig 19183 bp, 19 predicted proteins | sample 9270691 | NCBI WGS metagenome assembly JAEIGA01 (sample SAMN17057246, study PRJNA624740) | gut metagenome | biome: biome; isolation source: fecal sample | host: Bos grunniens | place: China: Xizang | collected 2019 | reverse complement strand
TCTTTAGTATATGGCTGGCCATTAGTTAGCACTCCCCAAGCATAGGGGATCTCCCCGAGATATTCCCAAAGGTAGTTTAGGAATATCTCTGGAGTTTTGTCTAAGTCAATGATATCTACAATGTTATCTAGTCCAGGGAAAGAAGAGTTGGCCATTACATCTGTATCAAAGTATTCTGTACAGGTAGTAATCAACCTCTCTAATAATCCCCTACCTTCAGCATCTTTGTAAGAATCATTCTCTTTATAGTAATAAGGAAAGAACTTCTCGAATACTTCCCTATAGTTAAAGCGTCTCATGAATGTCAAGGATTAAATCATCAGCACCGTTGAGGAATACTGGTAAGTATCTTACTTCTCCGTTTGTATCGAAGTCTGTAGATATATTACCCTCGTTAGTAGAAAGGTAGAATACATAAGCATCTCCTGGTACATAAGTAAGACCATCTCCAGGTTGACCTAACTTCCATTCGAAGTATAGTACCTTGTTACCCTTAACTTCTAACCATAAAGTTCGTGACACAGTATCACTGAATTCGAATTCTGCCTCTAATTCAGTATCCCCTGTAGGACTAAATCCCTCAAAACCTCCCGAATTTATAGCTTCTATCATTAAGCTATCTGTAGGGTCACCCTTCACAGTTATTCTATAGGTAGTATCGGATAATATCTCAAGTACCAGCTTAAGAGCTTTAGTCAGTTTGAAAGTAGATAGATTAAAGTACTGCCATTTAACTTCTGGTGACTGAGTAGTGTTAGCATCTATTACCTGATAAGGGGTTGTCATCAAATACATTGAATGTATATTTAGATAATCTACCACAGGTAAATTATCAATCAAAGAATATACATCCGAGAGTTTGATGATATTGTTGAGTTCTGAATTTTCCCAACTAAACCTTTCCAACAAAGCATTCTGTACCTGATTCTTGATCTCTAAGGCAGTGAATGATTTGTTTCCGAAAATCTCTACCTTGAAACGAAGTCTAGCAATATATACAGGATATACCTGTATGGATGTAGTGATAACTTTAGCGGCAGCTAATCTACTATATACTTGTTCAAGCAACCAGTTACTAGCTACTCCATAGTTATCTGGTACAATAAATATCTGTACATACCTTCCAGCTTCGCAAAGGTAATTAGCATAAGCTTTAAGCACTCCATCTTGGAGCATAGCTATGGCTTCGTAGTCTTCTTTAGTAATGGCCACTCCAAGGGTCTTGATCGAAAGAGGTACTCTACGTTTCAGGGCATCAAACCCCTCATAGTTAGACCCTCCTGATGCTGACATCTCCTGTTTGATTTTGAACTGCATATCTGGGGCTAGGCCCTGAATTTCTTTAGGTACCTGAGAAAAAGAATTATCATTGATGTTAGAAGCAGCACCATAGGTTAAGTAATAAGAACCAGTCAGCTTACTATTCACAGCAGGTATTCGGCCATTTATATTATCTCCGAAAACCATAGTAGGTACCATAGCATCATTAAGCTCTACTTTGTATACTTTATCGAGAGCTCCAGAGTAAGCGAAAGTATCTACCAAAGTCCAATTTTCTCCGTCTATTTTTAGATTCATAGAACCCTCCACATAGAACTGATCAGCAGGTATATTACCCAACTCAATAGCTATACCTTGATAAGTTACTACACCCAAGCTTACTTCTTCTTTGGCTAAGTATTTCTGAACTACAGGTACTTTAATGAGTTTCTGAGGGGAAGTCCAAGTCATGGACTTTGTGTTAATCCAGATTTTACCGTCTTGGGAAGTCCACTGAGTACCAACTGGTATAACTATATCTTTACCCAAAGCTTTACCATCAGCCGTATATAGTGTAAGATCAGTAGAAGCAGGGATACCGGCTTTAATATGGTAATCTACTAACTTGGCATGTTTGTATAGTGAAGAGTACCTCCTAGCAGTGGTAAAGAAGGTTTCTCTTGACATATTATCAATATAATAATGTATTACTTCTGCAATAGCTGAGAAGATAGAGATGATAACTATCAAGATGTTACCCTCAGTGAAATCTGTAATCTCGGGGACATTTACCCTGAGTCTCGATAAGATCTGTTGCTTTATAGAGTTAAACGATCTTTGATAAGGCGTTAGCCAAGAGTTACTAGTAGGCATAAGATTCTGAAGTTGTTGAGTTATATTCCAAAGTTAAATTACTTTCTGTTCCAGAAGCATCTACCATAAATTTAAGGGTTATTCTAAGTTTTTCCCTTTGACGCTCTAGAATTACATCTAAACCCTTAATACGGGGTTCCCAAGTTGCAACGGAGGACTTAATAAATAAATCCATCATGTGTTGCAAAAGCTGGTCATTTGGTTCTTCTATAGCTTCCCATAATCTAGAACCAAAGTTCTCTTGTCTGAATCGTTCTCCTAGTTGATAAATAAATAGAGAGGTTAGATTGTTCTGAATAAGGTCAAACTTACCAGATACTGGGTAACAACCAACCTTAGGTACCATGATGAGTTTACCTTGATCATCATAGATTACTTCTCCATTAACATCTACTTGGGGAGTAAGTATAGCATTACCCTGATCATCTTTTTGAGTAGTTAGATTGAGAGGGAAGGTTATTCCGGTACCAATTTTAGAAGTAATCGGACTTGCCATGTCTTTAATGTTTTATCTTAGTGTTTTCCATATCCTTGAAAGATATAACCTGAGTAGCCATGTTTGCAGTAAACTTGGTAACACTTGCTCCACCATCTAAAGCAGCTAAAGGAGCTAAAGCAGTAGCAGTTTCTGTAGTTAACTTCTTAACGTAATCCTGTAATTGCTTCAGATTATCTTTCAGTTCATCTAGTTTAACTAAACCTTTATTATCACCCCCATTGAACAAGATCTCATCCTTAGTTATTTCCAGAGTGGAACCATCTTGGATAGTAACCTTGGTACCCTCTTCTTTGGAATAAACCACAGTTACACCTTCGGGTATTTCCAAAGAAAACTTCTCTAAACCAGCCTTGATGGACATACCTTCTTCCAATTGGATAGTAAGTATGTCTTCATCTTCTTCAGCGGCCTCGTTGAGAGTAATATAATGCCCTTTTGGTGTAACTAACCCGATGACATTTGGGGATTTAAGTTCTTCTGGCATTTCTCCTTGAGCCCAAGGATGATAACTCCAAACTGGTCTAGCGGGATCTCCATATTCAAATTCTACCCAAACAAATTCACCTTTTGGAGGCATTAGGTACTTAAATCCATAGCCAAGACCACCTCCTATAGACTTAGGATAAGCCCAAGCTTTGATACCGGTCTGTACGTAGGGTATATGTACAAGGATCCTACCTTGATTTTGGTCATCTTCGTTATTAAGGACAAGAGCTCGGTAGGTACCGTAGTACCTACCTATGCTCTCTAATCCCCTAGTTCTTAATATGTCTAAAGGCCACATATATTTTACAATTTTAAGTCTTGTAGTGATTTTATTTGAACTTTCTCGTAACCAAGTTCTGCGGTTAAGTCTGACTTAGCCTTAACATGTAGTGTTCCATCATCTACCTGAACCGCAGCCTGAGAAGTATTACTCTCACGGAACTTGGTTTTGAGATCCTGTAATACTTCTGATTTTTTGGAATAATTCGAGTTAGGTTCTAAAGCTTTCTTAGCCATCTCATGGATATTCTTAGCAAAATCAGAGTGAGACCAGTTAGACTTTATAACCCTAGTGGATACTGGTACAGCCCTTTGTACAAAGGTACATTCAGTACGATAACCCTCTTCAGGACTAAGCCTATGTATAACTTCTTTAGTATACCAAATTCCAGAATACCTTTTAGATACATTCTGGATATTGATATTAAAAGAGGTTTCTATTATAGGGTCTCCGATGAATATACCCGTAGCGGTCATCTGGTCGGTAACGGTCTCTTCTATATCTGATTCCATGGCTGAAATACTACCCTTGAACCGAGGGTCACCAAGTAATCTGGTACCGGCTATAGGTAGCTCTATCTCAACTTCCATAGAAGCAGTACCTTTTATGTATCTATGATTTAAGAAACCTTGTGGAGTAGCATTATAGTCTCTACTACTCTCACTGTAAGTAAAGTTACCTCCAGCCTGAGTTATAACGGTCTGTACTACATTAACTGCTTCAGAAGCCCCATAGTTTTTGCCCTTTATAGTCCAAGCTCCTTTAGAGTTATATTTAGTACCAGCACCACCTAAACCTGAAGTACTTGCCCAAGAAGCTTGGCCTAGTGTATCAAAGTCCATTTCCCCAGACTTTAATAAATTAGCTAGTTCTTCTGTAGACTTACCAGTTTGTAATAGCATAATACCAGTAGCTATTACATCGGGTATTTCAACTCTCTGGATCTTTACTTTTAACCTTAATTCATAGTTAGGTATTTCTTGTAAGTTTTGAACCGATTTTTCTAAATCATCCGATTTAACCCACTGATCGAAGTCGTTAACAAAAGTCTTAAACCAATTCTTGATATCCTCCTCTGATATGTATTTCGAGATATTATTATTGATGTAAGTTTTGGCCGCTTTAACACTAGGAAACTCGTACATAGCCTTAACTTCGGTAGGAGTATTATCTAAGTACTGATATGGGTCTTGATAACTTCCATCGAGATTTACAGCAAGAGGGGCTTCTAATAAGTCTCTAGGGGGAGTATTTACCCTAGTATTATCCCGGTCATGAATAGGAGGTATACCCTTGTTACCGGTTACCCACCCATCTAGGTTACCTTGTTGAGGATTGTTCAGACCCTGTACTACGTTAGTTTTAATTGATTTATCAACCGGATCAAGTTCGACAGATTTAGAGATCTCAACCGCTTTAGTTACAAAGTCAGAATCTACACTGAAATAGAGTAGTTCACCATTACCTCCAGTATAGGTATAGGTCTTATAAGTAGGCCTTTGAGTATCCCTATTGTGTATAACCAACTTACCGTCCCTTAAGTCCATGGTAAAAGGTCCATGTTCTAACCCAGAAATGAACTCCTGTAACTGTTGGTATTTTGTTTTAGATATACCAGTAAGTTGGAATACCCTTACATCTAGTTTCTTAGCCCAACCTTGTTGATATGTCTCCGGTAACTGTTGAGCTAAAGTAGCTGTTGATGGATTCCATTCCAGTAAAACAATATTATCACCGTGTGGTACTATCTGATGAGGTGGTAGGATATTATCATATACCAAAACTTTATCATCATGGTTAAGTACACTAGCATATTGCTTATGATCCATACCTACATCACCCTGTGCCCATAAAGGTTCAGTTTCGCCCTTCAGAGCTTCTGGGTCTACTGATTCAGTAATAACTGGGGTAGGTTTAGAATCTACTACAGCATAATCTATAAGAGAAGTTTCTCCCACAAATTCCCCTTGAAGTAAGTCTTTCAAGAAATCCTCTAATCCTTTCAGATTGTTGTAGAAATTTGAAGGTACTGTTTTTAGCATGATACCAACATCAGCTACTTTCAAGTTAATAGTAGTACCTTTATCTGTAAACTCTGAAGACATTCCTATGATGATCACCTTCCTTGGTGGGCCTGGTAAGCATGTCTTATTGGCATAAATATAACCCCACTGAATCCATAGAGAGGAATAATACTGAAGGTCTTGGTGATCTAGTAAGTCTGGGTTATCGGTTTCTATCATTATCTCCCCTACATCGGGTCCTTCTTCTACATATTTATACTCAAAACCTTTAACAAAAGTTCCTATGGGTAATTTATTCTTTTGACACAGTATAGGTTTACTTTGTCCATTAAATATCGCTAGATAAGGTGCTCCGGTACCGTGAAACAATACAGGAGCACTATCTTGCTTAAAAGTAGATGAAGTATCTTTTGCCATAGTATATTAAGGTATTAAAAGTATCATACCAGGTACTAAATCGTTTAGAGGCTCATATATGCTGTTAATATCAGCTATAACTGGCCAATACCCGGAGTCTCCATAATACTGATGGGCTATGTTTGATAGGGTTTCCCCTTCCATTACAGTATGTTCAGCTTTATAGTTTCCTCCAAAAGTACGGATATCTAATTTAGACCTCTCTAAGATGATATCACCATCTTCAAACTCAACCGTGATACAGTCTTGTATTTTATAAGGATCATAAGTAGCCATGTTGATGTATATTTATTATGAATCTATTAGGGTGATTCCCTGGGTTTTCTTTAGATCATCAAGAGATACAATTTGATCCCAAGTACGATTTACAGAAGATACTCTCTTAAATACTAGGGTCTGAGTAGCATAATTAGGATATAACCCCAAGTTAAGATAACTACTACCAACTTCGTTGAGTTCCGGGTTACCAATTTTTAGAGCTAAATCCTGAAAATGGGTTAGTTTATAAGAAGCTGACTCTAGTATAAAGAAATCATCCTTGTATATATTACTAGCTCCCCAAAGTAATTGTAATACTGGAGGAGCTGATACATAACCATTAGCTTTACTCCAAGACTCCAACAATCTACATTTAGTTACTACTTCACCCCTATTGTTGGGATCATTACAGTACCAACTTATGTCAAATTGTATAGTATCTTCACCTCCAGTGTACATTCTGAAGGGGTTATTCCTACCCATGGACGATACAGCAGCCCAAGTGGATTGAGGAGTTACTTGTATTTCGTTAGGCCTACATTGTAATTGAATAGCCTTATAAGGTGAAGTAAAGGGTGATACTATGATTATAGGGTTAGAATACTGACCAAGCTGTTGTCTACGTTCCCGTAGAGTAAGCTCATTACTCTTGAGTTTAGGGTCTTTATATGTAGGGAATTCTGGTTCAGTTTCAACTACATTAGAAGGATTTATGACAGTTAAACCTAAAGCTTTTCTACCAATATCTCTTCTTTTTTGGGTAGTTTCTGAAACTTCTCCAATTGGGTTAGTCTTAGTAGTAACTCCTTGAGCAGGGTCTCCTTCGGCATTAGCTTTGAGTGAGAACAAACTTGGTACCCAACCACCATTAGCTAAAGGAGAACCCACCTTATCTTTTGAGGACTTAGACCTGTTTATAAATAATTTGACTCTCCATAGCTTGTTAAGAGGCATAAGACTAAAGCCTTCCATAGTAGTACCCTCAGTATAGGTATTAACATCAGTTAAAGCCCTAACATCTTCTGCTACCCTTCCTCCTACTATACCAACTGGGTTACTTAACCACTGTCCAACATTCTTACCCTTAAGCTCAGTCCAGTGTTTACCGCTCTTCTTAAGCCACCCGTTAATACCTTTATGCTTACCCTGATTGGCATCTTTGAATGAAGCTGCAGCAGACTGCTTACCAATTATTTGATGTCTTAGGGGTTGTAGTTCAGGATTAAGTTCTGAACCTGGGTCAGTGGCTTTAGATTGAGCTGTTACTATTTTCTGTCTCCAGGGCTGGTCTTTTAACCAACTATTGCCTGATGTATCTTTTATAGTTGCCATGATTATTTAATACCGTTGTCAAAGTTAATAGCATCATAGTTATCTAAAACTACCTTTTGGGTTTTACCTCCAGGTAAGTTAAGAGTAAGCTCTGATCTAGAGAAGAAGTGGCCAGATTCGATGAGCTTATGCCACTTTTGAATACTCTGAGCCAAGATTTTCATCTCTTGTACAAGGGTTAGGTTATAATCCTCAGATTCTTCAGTAGTATCATATTTAGCAGCTAAACTACCTAGAGCCTTGGTATTCTCTATCATAGCTTTTTTCTGATCCTCGTTTATAGCTGCTGCTTCTTGAGCTTTTCTATTACGCTCTTGAATAGACCCGATAACATAAGGTAAACCCATGGATATAGCTGTTAAAGCAAGTCCCCAAGGTCCGCCCATCATATTCATCAATCCTCTACCCACGTTAGCTACTGCAGCTCCAGTTCTAGCCATAGCTCCAGCCATTGTACCCTTAGCGTATTTACCCATTTTAGTAGCTACAAGCACGTCTTTGAAATGCTTCTCTACTCTTGGGTCAGTCATCTTAGCAAACTTCTTAGTCCTATTGTCTATAAAGATAGGAGTACCATCTCTTCTCTGACCATGGTAGGTAATACCTCGTTTAGAACCTCCTTTTACAATAGGTGAGAAAGCAGGGCCCATTCCTCTAGCTGCTCCAGCACCAACTGCCATACCAGCAGGAAATACTCCAGCCATACGCTGAGCATTTAACCCAGCATGAGCCGCATTGATAGCTTGTAGAGTTCCTAGATACCCTTGAGCTTTTGCTTGAGCTGCAGTCCAACCTCCAGTAAGTACTGCCCATACATTTTTAAGGGTTACCAGAGTATCTGTACGGGTAACTAAAAGGAACATTGCCCTCCACTTTACTAGCGTAGATATAAACCGTCCTACAAGGGGAATACCAACGCTAAAGAAGCCTATGGTAGGTCCAAATACTTTGCTTTCTAGTATTGCTCCTAAACCCTTTAACCACTTAGTAGCTACCTTAAGTAAAGGACCAACAATTGGTTCCATAGTCTGAACCCATACGGTCTTAAGGTTAGTCATAGACTCATTGAACCTCTCGACTATACCGAATAGAGAATTCATTCTTTTCTCCATCATATTAGCCGCATATCCCGCAGAGTTAGATACTTCCTTCAGGAGGTTTCTATAACCTTCAAGGTCTCTAGTAAGAGCTGTAGCTGCACGGTTACCCCTGACTCCAAAGATCTGAGTATAGATATTGGCTTTATCTACAGAGTTCATACCCTGAGTAGCTCTCTGGATCTTTTCGAGGATAGTATCTATAGCAAGGAGATTACCATGAGCATCTACTAAGTCTTTAGGTCCAAGTCCAATACTCTTAAGTGCTTCATGTCCTTTGTAACTACTATCAGATACTGACTTACTCAAGTATCTTGCCATGTTAGCCAAAGCAGTACCAGCCATTGATCCCTGGATACCCATGTTACCAAGAGTACCGATCATAGCTGAAGCTTCTCTAAGGTCATAGCCTAAGTTAGTGATATCAGCTGAAGCATATCTAATAGAAGCTGCCATATCTGACATACTCATATTAGATCTAAGAGTGGCTTTAGTCATGATATCTCCAGCATCCGCTGCTGAATACATCTCCTGTTGGAATGTGCGCATAACGTTTGTAATAACGTCAGCAGCACCTCCTTTACCTCCAAGTTGGAGTCCAGTAGCACCAGCCACGTTGGTGGCAGCCCCGATCATAGCTTGTATCTCTTCAGCTGATGCTCCGGCCATGGCCAGGTATTTCATACCAGAAGCTACTTCTGGAATTGAGAAGATAGATTGGAATCCGACCCTTCTTGCAGTAGCTTCCAAAGCCTGTGTCTGTTGAACAGTGGCTTCAGTAATAGCTGATATAGAGGTCATTGTATCAAGGTACTCAATAGCTTGAGTAGTAGCTTCTGAAATGGCAGATATCATACCTCCGAAAAAGTTTTCTCCCATTTCACCCACTGATACTGCAGCATTAAGATTGGCCATTACACCATTCTTAGCATCTTGATACAACCTTTTAACTTCCTTTGAAGCTTGGTCCATACCAGTAGTAAACTGATCATGTAGGGTCAAAGCAATTCCAATCTCCAGCATCCCTGATTTAGGGATACCACCTGTATATTGTGGCATAGTTTATTATTGCTTTTTACGTTTAGCTTTCTTTAGTTCTTCGTAATAACTATAGGCATAGTCCATAAGTTTCAGTCTCCTTCTTGATGGGAGATGTGTAAAGGCCGAGTAATCAATGTTAATCTCGGCCCTTGTAACATATATGAAGTCCCTCTCCAGGTCTACATCTCCCCTGGATAGAAAAAATCCTTGAGAGCTACTATATTAACCTCCGTTACCTGACCAGGTACTCTTGGGTTTTCAATAGTAGTAGTTCCATAGAATACAGGGTCGTTACCAGTAACCTCAGCTCTGATCTCTTTCATTTCTGAAACAGAGAACATACGGAAATTAGTTACCTTATCCCATTTGCCGTCTACTTCCAGCATAAGGTTCCTAGCAACCAATTCTTTATTCTTGGTCCTCTGGTCCATTGGAAGTTCTAGAAGGTATGCTTCTGCCCTTGCATTGAAGAGATCAAACTTCAGTTTTTTACCCGTTGAAGTTTCAAAGGTAATATCCTTAAATTGACCTCCCATTGGGTAGAATGGAATAGCGTTAGGCTTAGCTGCAGCTTCTTCCTCGGTAGGGAGCTTAGAATAGTCGAAAAGGAATTCATCAAGCTCCTGAGTATATTCCTGTTTTCCTCCGTTGTCTTCTCCCCAGTCATAGATGAAATCTACGGTGTCTCCGAGAGAGAATTTACGAGAGTTGAAGAGGATACAGTAGCGATCAAGAGCTGGGAGCTCGTGAGCCTGTTGAGGAGTGAGTTTCGTGTTTTCTGTATAATCGCATTCTACAATGATACCCGAGATGAATCTAGAAAGGTTCATCATAGTCTGAGCTTCTACAGGGTTTGAAAGGATATCATCATCCTCTCCATTCTGTTCACGGATTACCACCTGATGTCCTGAAGGTGTAGTGAACTGAAAAGTTCTAAAGTTAAATTTCTGTTCCATGTTGTAGTTGAGTTTGTTGAGTTTGTAAACAATAAAAGGGAGAAGACTTAGGTATAGCCTCCTCCCTTTAGCAATTAGAGTTTGTTGCAAGTACCTACAGCGAATTCGATTTCCTCGAGGGTATTATCTGAACTCATTCTGTCAAGTTCCTGGCCATTAACTGTAGCAGGGAAGCACTCTTCGCAGATCCAGCTGTTGAGGATAGATACTCCATCCTCTGCCAGTTCATCGATTCGGATAGTCTCCCAGTATTCTGAAGGTGTAAGACCTCCACCGAGAATCATATCCTGTACCGAGTTAAGCCAATCCCAGAACCAAGTGTCTGATCCAGAAGTGGTCTCAAGCTTAGAGCAAACCAAGTTACCTACGGATACTCTACCACCCGTCTTCACATCTCTGTTGATATCTCCATGGGATACAACCTCTACAGAAACTTCAGGGATCTGAACTGACTGGAAGAGATATGAGTTGACAGGGTGTTTAGTAAAAGTAATCTGAAAGAGGAATTTCTTCCTCGGATTCTTTATCTTAGCTCCCATATCTTATAGAATTACATGTTAATTTCGATTGAACCAGTAGAAGCATCGGTTACGATATCCATCGTAATCTCCTGCATTGTTACTATGTCCTTGAATTTTACCTGAGCGTGATATTTACCAGCTCTTACATCAGCTTCGGTGTTGAGGGTAAGATCGGCATAGGATTGAGCATCCTGGTCACCGATCCAAGTCCACTCTGAGATACCTCTACGATCTACCAGGTCAGTAAAGATATCTTTAACTTCGAAGTAGATGTTCTTCCAAGTATTCCAGATGTTAGGCTCTTCAATGTAGCTCTCAAGTATTGGCTTGAGCTGCTTCTTGATGTAGAGATTAAGTCTGGCTACTGAAAGGAACTTGTATGAATCACTCTTAGGGTGAGAAGTGAAAGAATGCCATAGCATAGTTCTCTTACCATAGAATCTGGTGTCCTTGATAAGGAACAAGTTCATGTACCACTCTGCAAAGTTCTGGAGAACTGGCTTCTTACTTGAAGCACCAAGATTAGGCATAACCGGTCCGAGTGAAGTTGATACTATACCTCGGTTCATTCCAGCGAATGAATACCAAGGTCCGTACTGAGAAGCAGTGGTATCACCGAGTCCAAGTACTGTACCGAGTACATCGCAGTTACGAACCACTCCTGACTCATCGTAGTACTTAATTCCACCTCCGAAGTAGCAGATAGATTTGTCCTGACCAATGGTGTTTACCATAGTCTCCAGGGCTGACTGAACCTCTTTGTCAGTTCTTGCAGAACCATCGGTATTATTCTTAGGAACCTCTACATAGAGCTGGAGATCCCAAGTCGGCTTAACCTTATCCGCTACTGCTTTGTATATTTCAGTGTAACTATCAGTTACATGCTGATGTACGTGAGAGAGGATGAGTGCATACGCATCGTCGTATGAAGCAATAGCTTCATAAGCATCTTCCCAAGTCTGCTTAGTAGAGTCTCCTCCATTTGAACCCTCGTTGATAACGAATAGACCAGGAGCTTCTACTGTTAATGCAGAAGAAGCTCCGGATACGGTCAGAGTCCAAGAGTCATAGTCCTGAAGGAGTGTTATGATGCCCTGAGCTCCATTGGCTTTGTAACGGTTAGCCAGCTCTGGAGATACTGGTGCAAATACTATATCAGTTACCTCCACTTCAAGGTTAGGTACATTATTGATGAAGTCCCTGAAAGTGGCAACATCGATAAAGTCAGTACTATAACTGATAACAGTTCTAGTATCCATAACCTGGTCGTTTTTGATCTCTCCCTTATCGGTCATAGCTTTAGCCTGAGTAAGGGTGATGTAGGTCTTAGCTGCCTTAGCCATAGACAGTCTAAGATAGAAGTCTTTGTTAAGACCATAAGCAGAAGGATCCACGATAGCACTTCCCTGCTCCTTGGTACGGAAAGCAAGTTTAGCTATGATGGTTTCTTCAGCATTGTTTGGATTCTTAAGTGTGAAAGTCATATTCACAGTAGCTGACTCTGCAGCCCCCGAAGAATAAGCTCCAGCGTAACCGTAAGAAGGATTAGTTCCTCCAGCTACCCTGGACACCCTCAACTTAGAACCCATCTCGAAAGCTTTCTTAATGTTGGATATAGTACCATCTGGTACAATCTCCTCGCCATAGATAGCCTTGAACTGAGAGTAAGTAGAAAGAACCTCGTCTGGTCTATTAAATGGACCTTTAGTTGTACGGGCAACTACGTGGGATATACCCAACTGTGGTGTAGTAGCCTGTGCATTGTTGTTGACGAAGTTAAAGTTTACGCTTGGTGTGTTAGGCATAATGTTTAACTTTAGTTATTTGATGTATTTTCTATATCGAGAGATATTTCCGAAAGGTTATATCCAAACTCGTTTGCTAGAATTTCGATATTCTTTACAGGGGTTATCTCAGTACCAGGGTTATTAGTCTCTAGGAGGCAGTCCTGGATTGCATATTGATATACCTTTTCCAAGATTCCCATATTATTATTTGGAGAATCATAAAAATTGGTAACCTCTATAAATATATTACCGGAGAAAAGAGGTTTCTCTGCATAATAGGGTTTTATGTAACCCCTCTGGGGTAAAGCCCAAAACATTATCTGATGCAGTAACCTAAGATCTTCCTGGTTGGTTGCAACCAGATGAACATCTATCTGTTGATCAATGGTCTCATAGGGTTGTTCATAAGCCATGTACCCGATACCAGCTTTGTCTATAAGCTGTTTTGGCATACCTATAGCTCCAGGATAGAAGCCCCTAGCATTAACTACTATACGAGGTGCTACCTTAGAACCTTTGGCTTCAGCATTACCAGTACCAAAGATAGCTATGAACTTTTTGAGAGATTGAGTATCTTTTTTGAACTTCTTTGCATTTTCTTCTGAAGCTGGTAGATAATTGTCTGGGTCAACTGTACAGCCCAAACTTATAGCTACATCTAGAAGAGCCTTATATACAGACCGTTCTATTATTTCTTGTGAGTTTATCATCTGAGCTTTTTATTACCATAAGTTGAACGTCCGGACATCCTTACCTGATTAGGACTTAGTCCAAAAGAGGCAGCTAGTCTTCTACGTATATTTAGTAAGAGTATTTGCCTGATACCTTCATAACTACCAGCTATACTGAAAGCTGGTCTCCAAAGAGGTCTAGCAGGCATATATGAAGTAGCAACATCCATTGCATCACCCTCATCCCCATCTCCTTCAATGTAGTTACTACCATCCCCTCCACTTCTACCAAACTCCAAAATTTTAGCTATTTGGTTAAGGGTTAATCTAGTATCTTGTCCTCTATATCTAGTATTGTAAGGCATACCGATCCAAGTTCTTTTACGATTAGAGTATACCCCAACAGAAGCATAATACTGACCAGTTAGATCATAGGGAGTATGTTTCCTAGTTTTCTTCTGATAATGCTCTGATAGAGGTTCCCAATGACCACCTCCAGGTGGTGAACCAGAACGGATAGCTTCTCTTACTATTTTACAAACTTTAGCTCCATATTCTGCTACCCCGTCTTCGTAACCCTTAAGTACTTCTTGACCTGCCCTATCCATACCAGCTATTACCTGTTCCCACTGACCAGTAGGATGTATCTGGATCAGTTTATCTGGAGAGGGTATATTGATATTGATACGACGTGCCATATAATACTAAGCTTTAACCATTGGTGATACAGTTACGAAAAAGTAAGTACCCAGTTTCTGAACCAGAATCATGTGACCATTAGCTGAAGTATCCAATAAATCAAACTGATCCGAAGTAGGGATATATACATTGTAACTAGATTTTACTGTAGCCACTAATGTATTTACAATACCGTTAATAGTTTTAGAAGTACCTTTATTCACTATAACAGCAGCAGAACCTATGTTTACTTTATCCCAATTGGTTTTAGTTAGTGCTACTGCTACTGTGCTACCCGCAGTATGAACTTGACTAGGATAAAGAGTAGTACCAGTTGATATCACTGCCCAAGGTTTAGCTTGAAAACTAAAAGCAGAATTTATAGCGGTTGTAGGATCAGTCCCAGTATTATCGAATAGCAATCCGAAAACTTTATTAACTGGGTCACTAATCAAGTCAAGATTCTTATTACTAACAGTATCCATCAACCTAAGTATATGGTATAAATAAGTTGACTTCTTAGCTATTACCTGAAGCTTACTAATATCATCCTCATAACCTCCACCCAGCATCTGCATAAGCTTTTCAAAAGCATCTGTTACTGTTGTTGAATTACTTAGGCTTTTAGCAGAAGCATCAGAAGACAAGGAATAATTATCTAACTTTACTGCACTGCCCTTAGCTAAATTGGCAATCTGTTGAAGAGTTACGAATTCAGTAGCAGAAACTTGAACTTTACTACTAGGATCAACTGTTTGAATAGGGTTGAACCGGTTTATATCTCTAAAAGTTGGCATATATCAAGGCTTTATTCCACTGAAGCTTCAGCAGACTGATTAGGATTCTGAACTACTCTTATAACGGCTGAAGCTACTATACCCACCTCTTCTTCTTGAACTGTAGGTGTATCACCCTTTATAGTTATAACTTTAGTTCTACTAACAGTACTGATGTTTGGAGTAGAGTCTACTTTAATATCTCCTGATACTCCAAAATCTGAGAAATCTAAAATGAAACAATCCGTGGGATCACTACCCCATGGAATTTTCAGTTTGGCATTTATTTTTACACCGCTCATACGAATACCTCCCAAGGTATGCTTTGACCCATACCTATATGATCAGCCAACCATCGGTTAAATATAAAACCAGGATATGGCTGATGTTTAACTTTCTCGAAGGCCTTTGCTATGGCATCTGAGTGAGCATGATACTCAGAGTTTACCAAATATGTGAAATCACCGATGGTTACGTCTTTAGGCAATTTCAGAGATGATCTAGTAAGAGCATCTTCTACTTGATCTGTGTCCATAAATGAACCATGCTTTGGTACATGTATCACATGATCTGCAAGCTCTTTGGTAAAATGTGACCCGTGTTCTTGTAGATACTTAATGAAAGGTTCATATTCCATAAGTTCATTGGCAAATACTTCGTAGGGTATACCCTTTTTAGGTAACTTACTTTTTAGTCCTTCTACCTTCTCAATCAGGTGATTATTACCCTCATGATGGTGTTCAGTATGAGTTTTACCCCCTGAACCGTGGCGAATGATTAAATATCTTCGTAACATGATCTATTTGTTTAACCGTTATTTTTAGCAGTTTCTTCTGTAAACAAAGAGCTATATATCTTTTCTAGCATCTTACCCTGTATTTGTACTTGTTGAGTAAGGTCTGCTATTATTTGATTATTCAAGTCTGGAGCTACAGCTTGCTGTCTGGATTGATTTGGGTTCAAAGCTGACAAAATCTTATCGCATTCAGCATCGATAGCTTTATACCTATCTACATTCTCAAGAATAGACCTAGCCCTTGACTTCTGAACAAGTATCTCTTGTTGTATAAGAGAGGGATTTGGAGTAAGGTAAATCTTATCAAAGATAGTATCTTCGGCATCTAGTGGAACCACAGCTTCAAAAGTACCAGTAGAATCAGATAGAGTCATAATAACTACTTGTACCATATTATCGTTTCCTGGAAGTCTACGATAGCTGGGTTGTGAAATCTTTTGTACCTTTGCTATATCAAAGATAGGGAATTGAGATCTACGATCTTGTTCTAGGGTAAGTATGGAATCACCCTGTCTAACCTCAGAGAATTTCATATTATCTTATCATATTTAAGGCCATCTGTACAGCCTGTGGATTTTGTTTTATGAAAGCACAAGCTCTTAGGAAGGTTTCTCCTCCAAATTGATCTATCAAAGCTTGAGCTTCGTTTGCCACCTGTTTAGCCGCTTCTGGTGAAGGTGCAGGTAAAGTTAGTTGTATTTTATATTCTGGCATAGTTTAATACTTAAAAAGGGAGGAGAGCACCCCTAAGAGTACTCTCTTCCCAAAATTGTTGAAGTTTACTACTGACCAGCTGCAGCAGCAGCGGCTGTACCAGTACCACCAACTTCTCTCTGAATGAGGAAGTTAAGCTTCTGATTCAGCTCTCTGCTTTCTCTAGCTTCGAGTTCGCGGTTGAGACGAGCAATCTCCTGATCCTTAGCAGTGTCCTTGATCAAGCAAGCAAGCTGATCCTGGCCTCTCTTAAGTTCACAGAAATTACGCTCTGCCTGAAGTTCGATGTCAGCCTTAGTCTCACGGATGAGGTTCTTGAGTTCGCAGCAGCAAGCAGCGTTATCAGAACTCATCTGGAAGAGACGGCCCATAACATCATTGAACTGAGCTCCCATAACATCCCTAGAGTCACGGATGTCACTGTTGATCTTGTAGCCAAGATCGCAGAGACCCCTTTCAGTAGTGAAGCGATTGTTGAGGACTTCCTTAGCGGTACCATCAACACGGGCATTGGTACCTTCAGCGGTACGAGCCATGTCTTTGTAGATACCAGCTTCAGCATCCTTAACAGTTGCTTTAACTGACTCAACAGTTGCTTTGGTGTCATTCACCTTGTCCCAGATAGAAACTGCAGCTGCACCGATACCACCACCTACGATGGCTCCGCCAGCAGCACCCCAGCCTCCACAGTTACCGCCCCAGCCGTTTCCACAGCCGTTCCAGCCTCCGTAAGGACCATAATAACCATCGTGGCAGTATCTGCCACGGTCAGCGAGGATTACCTCAGATACTTCTGCTCCCATAATTCTTTGGTATTAGAAGATTAGACATTGATTGAATTGATTAAGTTGTGTTTGTTGTATATGTAGTGCGCACCTACTTTCAGTTTTACCACTCATCTGATTCTCTTAGCGGTGAATACTCAGTTTCGAAATCTATTTCTTTCATATTATACTTCTTTTGATTCTGTATATTCTACCTCCAGTGTATATCCTGAATGGGTTATTCCTCCTATTGTTTTATGATTTGACTTTAGGCATCTGCCAAATCTGCAAGACAAAATACTCTAACAGTCCCGTTAGTGCCTTTACTAACAATAGAGTTATAACTATTTTTTCTGGTAACAGAAGGACGACATGATGTGCTTCCACCTTCATTAAGTCCTGAACTTATCGTATAATTTTGAAGATAATTATCTTCACCTGCTCCGGCTGCAGTCAAGCGAACCGAATAAACCCCATTTTCAAAAATTATATTCTTAGAATAACCTGCAAGCAAATTACTAATACAACCATTACCAAATTGACAATGGTATATATAACTACCAAGCGTATTGTTCTTTACATGAGTGCCAAAACTATTATGATGAATTTCATCACCTAATGTATTATTAGAAAATCTTGATAAGGTTGTGTTATGCTTTACTGCATTACCAAAGGTATTGTTGTCTGAATATGCTCCTATGGTATTCCAAACAACATTAGCTCCAAAAGTATTGTTAAAACAATTTTCTGCAAGACTGTTTCCGACACAAGGGACATCATTAGGACTTGAATCTTCTAAGCTGGTATTGTCTAAAAACACATTATTGTTTAATTGATACTTTCTCACACTTGAATTAAACCACGGCTTAATCGTGTTAAGACAGCACCTGGTCCATTTGTTTAACGATTTATACACATCTCTTAAAGAGAAAGTATATTTCCAAATATCCTCTCTCTTAAACATAATATTTTTAAAGTCATAAGGACAATCGTTATTGTGTTCGTCAATCATACGATAGATGACTCCTTTACCATTTGTAGCATCAGCCCAAGCAAATCTCTCTGCGTCATTGTCAAGGCTGTACCATATCTGCCAAGCCTCTAACCTTGAAGTTGCAAAATAAGTTGGTGTGTCATATTTAAACTGAATCATCTCACCATAATCAGGACCAAACTGCCAACCATCCCAAAATTCGCCATCATATTCCCTTATAAAACTTGGATAACAATAGTATGGATAGGGGTCTGATTGATTATTGTCGTGCGCCTTTATTTGGTTAAAATCCACCAACATCTGTAAATCCTGTGACTCTGACTCATACAAGTGATACTCTTTACCTTCATATTCGTGGATTCCTACATACAACATATGTTCTCCCCAACTGCCACTAAACGCATCCTTATACTTTTCTATATCAAACTCAGAATGACAAGCCCACGCTCGCTCCGCGAGTGTGTCATTTGTCAGGGCAAGAACGATAACATCAAATTGATGACCTGCAGACTTAGTGTTTTCCTGAGAAGTCGTGGTAACATAGTCAGTTATGCGGTAGAACTGTCCTGGAACAAGTGATGAATTATCCCGAAGAGAGACTAAATCTTGGTATAAAATGTTTTCAATACTGTACAGGGAATTACTGATGAATTCAGCAAACTGTTCTTGAGTAGGCTTATCGCCAGTTTCAAAATAACTTTTTAGTCTTTCACGAATATCGTTGTACATAAATCTCTATCTTATTATGAATGAAATACCAACTTCCATATCCCCAATAGCAGGATCTCCTCCTTCCTGTAAAAACTCAAGTGTAATTGAGTCGTGTTCAGAAGAAGATAAATTTAGGGTCTTTGTACGTTTCGAACCTAAGTTTTTGGGAGAAGTCACCTTAATGTTTACTTCTCCAGAAGAATCTTCCTGTATAGTTAGAGTTAAATCTTCTCCAGAACCATCGTTCC
>JAEIGA010005591.1_pt1 | contig 19185 bp, 17 predicted proteins | sample 9270691 | NCBI WGS metagenome assembly JAEIGA01 (sample SAMN17057246, study PRJNA624740) | gut metagenome | biome: biome; isolation source: fecal sample | host: Bos grunniens | place: China: Xizang | collected 2019 | reverse complement strand
GTCACCTTATGCGGTCACTTTCTTGAAGCGGGCGAATTCCCGATCATAAGCGGCGGCAGAATCGGCATCCGGCTCAAAGGTTTCCAGCGCAAAGGAGTTGCGGATGACCTGCCTGGCGGCATTGATCCCGGAAATCTCTCCTGCAGCGATCGCCTGCGCCAGGATATTTCCGGCGGCAGTAGCTTCCACCGGGCCGGTGATGACCTTGCGATCAAGCGCATTGGCGGCAAGCTGCATCAGGAATTTATCCTTGGTTCCGCCGCCGACGATATTGAGACACTGGTATTTGACGCCGAGCAGAGATTCAATGACCTCCAGTTTGCTCCGGAAATAGAGTGCAAGGCTGTCATAAACTGCCCGGGCGACTTCGGCATCGCTGATATCATCCGCCTGACCGGTGCGCTTGCAGAAGTTGCGGATATTCTGCGGCATATCGCCGGGAGCGGCGAATTCCGAACAGTTGGGATTGATGAAGTAACGGCACATTTCCGAAGAACGGGCCATGCTTTCGATGTCGTTGAAAGAGAGATTTTTTCCGGCTTCATTCCAGACCCGGCGCAGCTCCTGAAAGAGCCACGAACCCATGATGTTGGTGAGGAAACGGATCTTGCCGCCGACACCGCCTTCGTTGGTCACATTGGCGGCCGCCGAAGCATCGGTCAGGACCGGTCGGTCGGTTTCCGCACCGAGCAGAGCCCAGGTTCCGGCGCTCAGATAAGCCCATTCGCCCTGCTCCGGAGCGGGGACAGCCAGCACGGCGCTGGCGGTGTCGTGGGAACCGCATTTGAAAATGGGGATCGGAGCGGTATTGAATTTTTCACACAGCTCTTTTTTCAACATTCCGTTGGCAGAGCAAGGCGGCACGATTTCGGGGAAAATCGACCGGGGCAGACCGAGACGGTCGATCAATTCCCAATGCCAGCTGCGGGTTTCCGGATTGAGCAGATCGGTGGTGGAACAATGGGTGTACTCAGCGGTAAAATCGCCGCCCAGCGCCAGCGCCAGCGCATCGGGAATGGGAAGGAAAACGCTGTTTTCCAGATCTTCCGGATGTTCGGCCTGATGGGCGAGCAATTGATAGATGGTGTTCAGCGTCATGCACTGGATGCCGGTGGCGCGATAGATTTCCGCAGGGGAGATCTTCTGCCAGATCTTTTCCGAAGAACGGAGCGTACGGCTGTCCCGGTAGTTGTAGGGCTTGCGGCGCATCTGATGGGTATCTTTGTCAAAAAGAACATAGTCCACGCCCCAGGTGTCGATGGAAATACCGTCGATTTTCACTCCGGTCGCGAGGGCCTTGCCCAGACCGGTGACGAGTTCGTTTTCCAAAGCGGCATAGTCCCAATACAATTCGCCGGACTGCTCCTGCGGTCCGTTGCCGAAACGGTGGATCTCCTGCAGAGAAAGTTTACCGTTTTCCAGAGAGCCGATAATGGCACGGCCGCTGGATGCGCCCAGATCAAATGCCAAAAAATTACCCATATTTCATTCCCCTTTACGTTGATTCAACACATTGCGGCGCACGAGTTCCTGATATGGAAGTTTGCCGCCGAAAATATCAAGCGCCGAGCCGACGGTGTAGTGGATCCTGCCCCGACCGGCGCTTTCGATGGTTTCAATATCCTCCCAGCTGGAAATACCTCCGGCATAGACGCAGGGCACCGAAGATGAACTGGACAATATATCCAGCAGCTCCCGGTCGATCCCGGATTGTTTCCCCTCGACATCCACCGCGTGGATGAGAAATTCGGAACAATATTTGCCGAACATATCCAATGTTTCAGCGGAAACCTCCAGTTCCGTAAAATTACGCCAGCGGTCAGTCACTACAAAATATCTTCCGTCAGCGGTGCGACGACAGGAAAGATCCAGCACCAACTTGTCCGGACCGGTGATTTTGAGCAGTTTTTTCAAGTTGTCCAGATTGAATATCCCTCCGGAAAAAACAAAACTGGTCACGATCACTTTGGCGGCACCGGCATCAAGGTAAAATGCCGCATTTTCATCGGTCACACCGCCGCCGAGCTGCAAACCGCCCGGCCATGCGCCCAGCGCCGCCAGAGCCGCCTGCTGATTGCCGGAACCGAGCTGGATGACATGGCCGCCGGAGAGATTGTCCTGCCGGTAAAGTGCGGCATAATACTCCGGAGCATGAGCCGAAACAAAGTTGGTCTGCAATGAATTTTCCCCCGGTACATCCAGGGTACTGCCGACGATCTGTTTGACCTTGCCGTCATGCAGATCGATACAAGGACGGAATTCTGCGCTCAATCCCACTTCTCCACGCTGATTTTTTGAGTCATAACGGTCATTTCACCGGGCATCACCTGCCGGGCATCATCAAAAACATTGGCACATTCCACGCAGATCATCCGGTGATATTCATTGTCGCCGAAGTCCGCCATCGCCCGGGATTTGGCGATCCACGGATTCCAGACCACGGTGGAACGTGAACCGCATTTTTCCACCCGGATGGTCCGGCGGAAACCGGGGTCGGAAATGGTCACGCCGCCCGACGCCGGACAGAAGACCCGGTCGATCTCCCGGTCGATCTCCAGGTCGCCGGATTGGATCGCCACATTGCCGGCGAATTCCGGAGCCTTGTCGGTATAGGAAAGTTGATCAAGTCCGTGAACGGAAATTTTTTCGGCTTCGCTGACATCGAAGTAGGTGTGAAGCGCCGCCTGATAAGTTTCGGTGGTGCTGCCGGTGTTGAGCGCCCGCAGTTCCAGTTCGAGAACCCGGCCGACGGTCACAGCAAGTTCAAGGTGAAATTTTATTGTGCACAATGCCGGATCACATTGAGAATCATCCAGCGTGAGCACCACCTGAGTGGCATCTCCGGCAAGCTTGCGGACAGTACCCAAATCCCACATCGCCGTCCGGGCAAAACCGTGCGCCGGCAATCCCTCCTGCGCCGCAGGTCCGAACCACGGCCAGCAGACCGGAACTCCGCCGCGGATCGGCTTGCCGATCTCGAAATACGACTTACCGCTCATCCACAAAACCGGACGTTCGCCGGCGGGAGCGTAGGCAAGCACATGGCCGCCGTAAAGCGAGATCCGGGCGCTTCCGGCGTTGTTTTTGACCTCCAGCACCGGGAAGGGAAATGATTTTTCATCTACGGTGACACCGCAGGATTGCAAAAGTTTCTTATCCATGATTTATTCCTCCTCAAAAGCGGTGATTTTACTGCCGAGATTGTGCATAACGACGGAGTCGCCGTAAAGTTCAGAGGAACTTTCCATGATCAGCAAACTGTTGCGCTTGGCAAGTTCCCGGTTCGCCCAGAGGTAATCGGCAGCGGCGGAAGCGAGGTCGCTGTGTTCGACCGGATGCTTTGCCGGACGCTCCAAGTGGGCGGGATCGTCACAGAGGATCGGAAATCCGCCCTGCATGACCAGAGTTTTGCCGGAAGCGGCGGCACGGACGACTTTGCGAAGTTCCCGGTGGGCATAAGCCGAAGCGAAGCAGCCGGGGACTGAAAATTTTTCAACACTTTCCGGAGCAGTTTCTGTTGCAGAAGTGCGCCAGGCGAAGATGGATTTGAATTTCCACGGACGTTTTTCCATAACGACCTCTTCCGGAGTGACCAGAACTTTGCGGGTCAGAACAACGCCGTTTCCGTTGGCGGAAATGGTGTAGTTTGCCGAAGCACCTTCAATCTTTTCCGCCGCCCGGTGCCGCCACAGGTCGTCACCGCAGACATACTCGACCTGCGCTCCGCAAACACCGGTAACACGCAGCATCAGCACCAGATCTGAACCGTTGTAGAGTTCACCGGTGATTTCCGGAGCGTAGACGCTCCGCAGCGATTTTTCGCCGTGGATGAGAAATTCGACCTTAGCCGGAGCCAATTTGATTTCGATGGGTTCCAGTTCCAGATCGCGGACGATCCCGCCGTTATCGGCAGCGATGTCGCAGTTGAGCAGCGCAATATTGTTGAAGAGCGTCCAATGGCGTTTGACCAGATATTCGCATCCGAAAGGGATCACATTTTCGCTGTCAAACTCGGCGCAGAGATTGTCATGGGTCCGGTGGCAGCGCAACTTCTCCGGCAGCGCCAGATCGCCGGAAAATCCGGCGGCACTGATCCGGCCGATCTGCAAAAATGCACCGTCGGCGTTAGAAACTTCAACACAATACTTTCCGGTGGAAGCGGCAACAAAATCCACTCCGCCGGAAGAAACTTTCAAACTGTCAGCAATTTTCATTGTTATCAGACTCTTTCATATCAACCGTTGTCAATTCATCTTTATCCACAAATCGCCGGAGAATGATCTGCCAGCGCAATTCCGTTTTCGCCAATTCCTCCACCCATTTCCGGAACTTATCCGGCTCACCCCGGAACCCGGAAATCTGTTTCATTTCTCCGGGGGTGGAACGGAAAAGTATCGCTTCGACCTTCGCCGCACCGTAACTGGTCAACGCCTCCCTCGCCCGGCTGACGATCCGGCGGGAGAGCGCATTGCGGATAAGCAGAAACGCCGGATAAAGCATCGCCAGTATCCAGAAGGGCCACACCGGCAATCCCGGCAGCAGGAATGCCCGCAGAAGTTCCACCGCCGGCAGAAACATGATCGGTATCACAAAAAGCAGAGCATCAATATCCCGGATGAAACAATTGCCGAGATAGCGCCGGATGGGACTGCGGGAACAGCGGTAGGCAAAATACTCTTCGAGAGATATTTCCGCAAGGCTCTGCCGTACCGAATGGCACAATTCATGCGCCAGAAGTTCGTCCCGGGTATAACTGAGGAAACGGCGCCGCTTTTTGAACGCATCACGCAGCAGCATCACCGAAAAGTGTTCATCCGGATCTCCCAGCATACAGCCGCCCCAGAGCAGACCGACCGCCCGGGTCAGATAAAATCCCGGCACATGACGCACCGAAAAGCCATAAAGATTTTCGGTGATCCCGGCTGCTTCGTCGATGATTTCCGGTGCGATCCTGTCCTGCGGAGTCACGGTCACGATGTCAAAAACTCCGGCGCTGCCCTCCTGTTCGAGCGACTCGTCAAAACGGCGATGGGTTTCCAGTATCTGCCGGGCATTGCTGACAAACTCCTCTTCGCTCATTCCGGGTGCAGCCAGAAATCCGGCGTGATCCAGCCGGAGCAGATCAGTTGTGGTGATGTTTGTCGTTGTTATGTCCGTTTCCATTGCCATTTTTGCCGGAATATTTCTTATGATGTTCTCCGTTGTTTTTGCCGGAGTTGTCGCCATTGGAATTTTTGCGGCTTTCGACCGTGATCTCACTCACCGGGAAAGTCCGTGCCGTACCGTTTTCAAAGGTAACCACCACATTTTTGGTCAGCAGATTGCGGTCGGTGATTTTTCCTTTACCGGCGGGAGTATCGCACATTTCGCCTTTGCGGGGCATATCCTGCGCCAGTTCCAGATAGCCGTCATGCTCGTATTTCAGACAGCACTTCAATCTGCCGCAAACGCCGGAAATGGTACTGGGAGTCAGCGCCAGATCCTGTTCTTTAGCCATTTTGACGTTGATGGAGCTGAACTCCTTCAAAAAGGTGCTGCAGCACAGCGGACGACCGCAGACGGCGATGCCGCCGCAGCTGCCGGTCTCATCACGGACACCGATCTGGCGCAGTTCGATCCGCACCGAAAGCGCCCGGGACAACTCTTTGACCAGTTCCCGGAAATCGACCCGGCCATCAGCACAAAACTGCACCGTGAGCAGTTTGCAGTCCAGCGAATAGTGGGCATTGACCGGAACCATCTGCAATTTAAGCTGATCGATCCAGCGCTGTACCGTCGGCATGGCGTTGCGAGCCTTGCGGTAATTTTCGTTGGCAGAAGCCAGTTCCGGATTTCCCGCCTTGCGGATGATCAGCGGCAATTCGCCGGTGCGGCTGGTCATGCTGGGGGAATTCAACTCCCGTACCACCTCGCCGAGATCTTCGTAAAAATCGCGGTTGAATACACAGATATCTTTTGCGGCAAGTCCGATCGACTCATCGGCGCGGGCTTCAAGGGTCGCACCGTTTTCAAGTTTAAGCAGCCATATTTTTTCCATAGGGGATAAAAACTCCATTTCATATAAATATACACACTACAATATAGCAGTAGTTTCCGCTTTTTACAAGCGGCGTATTTAAAAAAAACAGAGCTCTGCGGATTCCCCGGATGATGCGGCTTAAAAATTCAGAAATACCCGTTCGATGGAACTTCCGGTACGTTCAGTCGTCCGGTCGGCGACCAATCCGAAATGGGGTTCCTGACGTTCGATGAATTCGGTACGGATGGAAACGGTTTCCGGATTACGGTACGGTTTCATTTTTCCGGCTTTAAGCTTTTCAATCGCTTCGACCGTTTTGGCACGGAGCAATCTGGCGGCATCTTCCGGGGCAAGAAGGATCGCACTCTGGCAGGTCACGGAACGCTTCACCTGACAGGTCACGACCTGCGGCAGAAATGCCCCGGCTTCGGCGCAGAGTTTGTCACAGCCGCTGGTCATTATCACCGGGATGCCGTGTTCTCCGGCGATCGCCGTATCGATCGCGAACTCCCCTGCCCTAACGCCATTCATCCAGATATTCTGAATCCCTTTTGAAGAATAAGTATGCTCCAACAGCGCCCGCTGAGTTCCAGCCATGGCGTGATAACCGAGCAGGATCATCCCATCACTTCCGTCGCAGCCGCAGAATCTCTCCCCCGGAGTTGCCCCCTGGATCAACTGCACACCGGGAATAAGTTCATCCCACAAAACGCTCACTCCGGCACCGTGACCATCCCGGACGATCACCTCGGTCGCTCCGGCTTCGAAACAGGCGGCGGCACAAATATTGATTTCCCGGGTCAGGAATTTGCGCCCCTGAAAGTAGTTATTCTGGTCGGCAAGCACAAAGGAGGAATTGGAAATTCCGCTGATTCCCTCCATGTCGGCAAAAATGTAAATTTTCATAACAGATCGTCCTTTCCGTTTCAGAGTATAATATAACAACGTAAAATTGAATTTTCAAGCCCCCTTCCCCACCGCTGGAACCATTGACAATTATACCTTGATGTGCTATATTGAATGTGTGTATCTTTATTATGGAACTTTTATACAGGAGATTTCAATATGAGCAAATGTTTCGAAGCCGCAAAAAGTTTTTATGCCGATCTCGGTGTCGATGTCGAAGCCGCATTCACCAGATTGGATTCGATCCCGGTCAGTCTGCATTGCTGGCAGGGCGACGATGTCAACGGTTTTGAAAATGACGGCGCCCTCGACGGCGGTATCGCTGTCACCGGAAATTATCCCGGCCGCGCCCGTACCATTTCCGAACTGCGGGATGACATCAGCAAAGTTTTTTCGCTCCTCCCCGGCAAAAAACGGCTCAATCTCCACGCCATCTACGCCGATACCAACGGCAAAAAGGTGGAACGCAACGAATTGGATGCGAGCCACTTCGCCTCCTGGATCGACTTTGCCAAGGACGAAAAGATCGGTTTGGACTTCAATCCGACCTTTTTCTCCCACCCGCTTGCCGCCAACGGTACGCTCACCAGCACCGATGAAAAGATCCGTCAGTACTGGATCGAACATGCCATCTGCTGCCGCCGCATCGGTGCCGAAATGGGTAAACAGCTCGACAACACCTGCGTGACCAATGTCTGGATCCCCGACGGCTTCAAGGACACCCCCTACGACCGCCTCGCCCCCCGTCAGCGACTGACGGAATCTCTGGATGCGATCTTTGCCGAAAATATCGACAAAAAATACAACCTCGATGCTGTGGAATGCAAACTTTTCGGCATCGGTGCCGAAAGCTGCACCATCGGTTCCCATGAATTCTACATGGGCTACGCCGTTTCCCGCAACAAACTCTGCTGTCTGGATGCCGGACACTTCCATCCGACCGAAGTCATCTCCGACAAAATTTCCAGCTGTCTGCTCTTCCTTGACGAGATCCTGCTTCACGTCAGCCGCGGCGTCCGCTGGGACAGCGACCATGTGGTCTGCTGGGACAACGAACTTCAGCAGATCGCTTCGGAAATCATCCGCCACAACTTCGACAAACGTGTCCACATCGGACTGGACTACTTCGACGCTTCGATCAACCGCATCGCCGCCTGGACCATCGGCGCCAGAAATATGTACAAAGCACTCCTCTTTGCCATGCTGGAACCCGCCGGACTGCTCCGCGATGCCGAAAACAGCGGCGATTACGCTTCCCGCCTGGCCATCTTTGAAGAACTCAAGAGCATGCCCTTTGCCCCGGTCTGGAATGAATACTGCCTCCGTCACAATGTTCCGGTCGGCATGGATTTCCTCAAAGAGGTCAAAAAATACGAAAGCGACGTCACTTCGAAGCGCCGCTGACCGCGGAGGAAAGTATGATCAAAACCATTCTTTTTCAGGGGGATTCCATCACCGACGCGCACCGGAACCGGGAAGCGCCCATCGGGAATGGTCAGGATATGGGCTGCGGCTATGCGGCGCTCACCGCCGGAAAACTTCTGGCGGCAAACCTGGGACGGGAATTCTGCTGTATCAATCGCGGCAACGGCGGCAACAAAGTGGTCGACCTCTATGCCCGTTGGAAGATCGATGCGCTCAATCTCAAACCCGATCTGATCAGTATTCTGGTCGGCATCAACGATTGCCTGCATGAGGTCGTCCGGAAAAACGGCGTCGAACTGCCGCGTTATGAACAGATCTACCGGATGCTTCTGGAATGGACCAAACAGGAACTTCCCGAGGTAAAACTGGTTCTCTGCGAACCCTTCTGCCTGGAATCAGAATGTGTTTCCAAAGAGTCTTACGCCGATGTTCTTGCCCGTGGAAAGATCGTGAAAAAACTTGCCGCCGATTTTGATGCGACCTTTGTCCCGCTCCAGGCGGCATTGGAAGAGGCGGCGGCACTTGCCAAAGATAACCTTAAAATATTGCGTGACGGAGTACATCCGACGCTCGCCGGAGCGCAGATAATCTCCGATCAATGGCTTAAATATGTGGAATTGTAATTATGGATTTTCAGAAAAACATTTATGACGTCATCGTTGAACTGGGCGACGACCCGGAACGCGAAGGCTTGTTAAAAACTCCCGAGCGGGTCGAACGCAGTCTGCGCTTCCTCACCCGGGGATATCATCAGAAACTTGAAGATGTGGTCAACGGCGCACTCTTTGAAGCCGAATCCGACGACATGGTCATCGTCCGCGATATTGAATTTTACAGTATGTGTGAACACCATATGCTGCCGTTTTTCGGCAAGTGTCACGTCGGTTACATCCCCAACAAAAAGATCATCGGACTCAGCAAGATCGCCCGCATCGTCGATATGTTTGCCCGCCGTTTGCAGGTGCAGGAACGTCTGACCAAAGATATTTCTCATGCGCTGATGGATATTCTGGATGCCGAAGGTGTCGGTGTCGTGATGGATGCCCAGCACCTCTGTATGCAGATGCGCGGTGTCGAAAAACAGAATTCGATCACGACCACCAGTTCCATGCTCGGCAGTTTCCGCCGTGAGCTTGCCACCCGCAACGAATTCACCAGGCTCATCCGATGAAAGCGCTTATCCAACGGGTCAAATGCGGCAGCGTCACCGTCGGTGACCGGCTGACCGGTTCCATCGGACAGGGGTTGGTCATCCTGCTCGGCGTCATGCCGGAGGATACTGAACAACTCGCCGATTATCTGGCCGACCGCTGCGCCGGATTGCGGATATTTGAAGATGAACAGGGTAAAATGAACCGTTCTCTGCTCGATATCGGCGGAGCGGCGCTGGTCATCTCGCAATTCACCTTGTGCGCCGATGTTTCCGCCGGACGCCGCCCCTCCTTTTCCACGGCGGCACCGCCGGAGATGGCGGACAAACTTTACGAATACTTCAAGTCTGCTCTGCAGAAACTCGGAATAACGGTGGCATCCGGAGAATTCGGTGCCGATATGCTCGTCCATATCGAAAACGACGGCCCGGTGACCATGATGCTGGAAACCACCTTCAACGCCGCCGGCAAACCGGCTCTCAAATAAAACGATCATGAGCGACCAGACTATCCCGATCGGTCCGGATCCGGAAAAAACCATGATCCTCGGCGACAACCGTAACGCCGGAACTCCGGTCGTTCCCGATCCGGGGAAAACGGTAAAAACGGAGAATTCCGGGAAAAAACATCCCGCAAAACTCCGGAATGTCGACCGGGAAATCAAACTCACCATCCCCAGCGCAGCACCGCTTCCGGAACTGGATATTCCGGAAAATCAGGCGGAGCTGACTCTGGGACAGCTTGATTCCATCTACACCATCGGCAATGAACTCGGCAAGGGCGGTCAGGGAACCATCCGTTCCGCCTTTGACGGCGGATTGAAGCGGGAGATCGCGATCAAAACTCTGCATAAAGAGTTGAATTCCTCGGCAATATCCCGGAGTGAATTCATCAACGAAGCCCGCCTGACCGCCGCCCTCGATCACCCGGCGGTGATTCCGATCTACAATCTCTGTTCCGATGACGGAAACAACCTCCATCTGGCAATGAAAAAACTCCGGGGCATATCTCTCCGGGAATATCTCAAATCGACCAATGAGTGTTACACAAATGCCGGATTTGCCAACTTCGATGAAGAAACCGCCATGGCACGGCGCTTGAGCCTGTTCATCAAAGTTTGCGAAGCGATGAGTTATGTCCATTCCCGCAAAGTCATCCATTGCGATCTCAAACCGGAAAATATCATGCTCGGGCAGTATGGCGAAGTCTACATCGTGGACTGGGGCATCGCCCGCCGCTTTGATTCCGGCACCCCTGCCTCGGAAAAAATAATGGGGACTCCCCGCTACACCTCTCCGGAAAATCTGCTGGGGCACCCCTGTGACAACCGTTCCGACATCTACTCGCTCGGAGTGATACTTTTTGAGATCGTCACCCTGACGCCGGCATTTTCCGCAGCGAGTACTTCCGAAGTCATAGCCAAAGTCAAACAGGGAAAATTCAACGCTCTGCACCACCGCTACGGCCACCGCATTGCCAAAGATCTGGCGGCGGTCATCGCCAAAGCGACAGCACTCGATCCGGAAGAACGTTATCAGTCCACCGATGAATTGACCGCCGATCTGCAAGCTTTCCGGCGCGGGGCGGAAGTTTCCGCCAATCCGGACTCATTTGCCGGCAAGATCATGCGCTGGGCAAACCGCAACCGGCGCAAAGCGGCGGCGGCCGCCGCCGGAATCATGGCATTATTGCTCGCCGCCGGAATAATCTCCGTATTTGCCGCCAATATGCGCAATGCGGAAATCGAACATATGATGGACAACGCCATCGATAATTCGCTGGCATCCGCCGTGCAGAATGCGGTGCAGGTCGACCGGATGCTCACCCATATTTCCGCCATGCTCGGCGTACTCAATGCCGATATTGCGCTGCTGCTGGACCTCAACCGCCCCTCGGGATCACTCGGCAATCCGGAGATCGTTCCCGGCGACACCACCTCTGCAAAATGCAAAGGTTCGGTCTGTTTCATCCCCGACCCGGCGACCGGAAGCCATTTCACGCCCGGCAAAACGCTTGATCTTTCCCGGGCGACCTACATATATGCCGGAGAGACCGCCCCGGAAAATCTGTCGCATATTTTAAGCTGCCTGCGTCCGGCAGTTTCCCGGCTGCGCCGGACAGTCCTCCGCAGCCGTCCGGAATCCGGAAACATTTCGACTGCCGAATTGCAGGAAGATTACCGCAACCTCCGTCTGCCGGTATCATTCTGTTACTTCACCCTCGCCAACGGTCTGCACATCGTCTATCCGGGCAACGATGACATCCGCAACGGCTACGACGGACGCAGCCGTCCCTGGTACAAACTGGCACTCGGCAAAGGCGGAGTTCCGGTGTGGAGCGTACCATACCGGACGATCCTGGAAGAAAATTCCAGCGTGGTAAGCTGTTCCATGGAGATCATCGGCGCCGGAGAAAAGGTCCACGGCGTTGCCGGTGTGGATGTGCCGCTCAAAGTGTTGGAAAATATCATGCTTTCCGCGCCCGACAATGCCATTTATACTCAGGAAAGGCTTCTGGTCACTCTCGAAGGCAGATTGATCTTCCGCAGTTTGGGGCGCCCCGAAGGATTCACCGCCGCCAATGATGCAGAAAATACGGTGTTCAACAACAATATACTTGCGGAAATGCGCACCCACCGCTACGGCAGAATGATCCGGAATGAGAATGGGAAAGATATTTTGTGGATATTTTCACTGATCCCGTCGGCACAATGGATCTATGTCGAAAAGATCGACCTTGCCAAACTGATGCTGATCAACCGGATCTCCAGACAATAGGAGGAGCGATCTCGCTTTGCCGGAGCGCGCCTTGCGGCGTTCGATCCTCCAGTCATGTACACAAGTACACTCCTGTCGGCTCTCACTTACAAAACCCGCCCGGCTGTGCGATATCGCTCCTTGAAACGTTGATTGGTGGTGCGGCGCAAAGCGCACGCACAGCATGCTGGCGCATATGCTTTGTCCAAGGTGCAAGCGGGCGCCGCTCATGGGAAGTTTTGGGAGTTGTTGAGAAATATTGGGAGATTTTGGGAGTAAGCCGCCCTGTTTTGTTGTCGGCAAAGGGGACACCGCATACCATCTATCGTCCCACTCAAAACCTCTCAAAATCTCTCACTCACCGAGCCAGTTGCCAGTCACCGCTATTTGCAGCACTTCACTCTGTTTTTTTATCGGCAATAAGTTTCCGGAAGTGGATACTATCCCTGCCCCAGAGCATCAGGGCAAGTTCGATCAGCGCACCCTGCGGGAGCTGCTGATTTACGGCTTCGGCAAAGAATCGTTCCCGGCCGGTTTCCGCATCCGGGACATTACGATCATCAAAACGGCGCAGCAGCCAGGGGTCTCGCATCCACGGACGGGCGATCATCACACCGGCGGCGCCGCTTTTTTCAACGGCGGACTCTCCTTCGGCAACTGAAGCGATGTCTCCGTTGATGATAACCGGCACACCTCCAGCCAGTTCGACTGCCCGGGCAAAACGGCGCAGCCGCTCCTCTGCGGGCAATCCGACATACAATTCCCGGACGGTACGGCAATGAAAAAATATCTTGCTGATTTCCGGACACGCCGCAAGCAGCGGAATGATCACATCCATCTCCTCCGGATCATCCCATCCGGCTCTTATTTTGACGCTCAAAAGCATGTCTTCCGGCAGAAAAGATTTGACCGTCCGGCAGAAATCCGGCAAATTCCGGGGAACACGCAGCGCTCCGCCGCCGGCACCGGAAGAGATCACCCGGGAACTCGGACACCCGAAATTGAGATTTATTGAAGCAATGTCCATTCCGGCAAAAATCGCCGCACATTTGCCGATCAGAACCGGGTCGGTCCCCATCAATTGGACACACACCGGAACCGGGTTTGCTTTAAACGGCTCCAGAAATTCCCGCATCCTGGCATTACGGGGAATATCCTGCGACACCCGGAAAAACGGAGTCATCCATTGCGGAACCAGATCCAGGCGGTTGACTGCGGTGATGAAACCGCCTCTGCCGACACCTTCCATCGGCCCGGGCCAAACTTCAAAATTTCTCATATTTCCTGTATATTGCATAAAAATCACCTTGATATAAAATAACCCGTCTTGCCGCAGTTTGCCAGTTTCAACGGTTGAATTTTCCCGATTAAGGTGGTATATTATATAAATATTTTGTCGCAAGAACTTTAATCATCGGGGATTGACATGGTCTATATCGAAAACACTCCGGACTCCGGTTTGAGAAAAGTATCATTTATCTTTGTCGCCGAACCGGGACAAAGAGTCTTTCTGGCAGGCTCATTCAACGACTGGGAACAGGAAAAGTTACCCATGCTCTACGACGAAAAAAATCACGCCTACACCGCAGCTGTACTGCTCGGTTGCGGCAATTATGAATACAAATTTGTGGTCAACGGCGAATGGATCACCGATCCGGACAATCAGAATTTTTCTGCCAATGACTTCGGAACCTTGAACAGCGTAATTACCATAGGATAAACTCATGGCACGAAACACCGCTTATACCGATGGCCCCATCGGATCCGTAATGCTGAAAACCGCCTTGTCCATGCTTCCCGGCACTCTGGCGATCTCCGGTTACAACATCGTCGACACCTACTTCGTTTCCAAACTCGGCACGTTGCCGATGGCGGCGATGGGATTTACTTTCCCGGTGGTGATGCTGGTCGGATGTTTGTTCAGAGGATTGGACAACGGAATCATGACTCCGACCGCCCAGCTGCTCGGCGGCGGCCGGGTCCCCCGCGCGGCAAGATTGATCTCCTCCGGAGCGATGATGCTGATCATCGTTTCTCTGGCAGTCGGTATCATCGGCAGTTTGACCATCGAACCGGTATTCCGCACTCTGCTCAAAGCCGACGATCAGGTAATGGGTGACATCCGCAACTACATGGTGATCTGGTATATGGGAAGCGTCACCGCTTCACTCGGTATGGCGACCAACGCTCTGCTGGTCACGTCCGGAGAATCCAGACTTGCCGGATTTTTCATGCTCGCCGGATTGCTGTTGAATGTTATTCTTGACCCGATCTTTATTTTCGGTTGGGGTTTCATCCCGGCGATGGGAGTTGCCGGTGCGGCGCTGGCGACGGTGATCGCCCAGATCGCCGGTCTGGCGGCAACGGCAAGCGTGCTTCACTTCAAACTGCGGATCATCGCTCCGTTCAATATGCCGGTCAATATCATAACCGGCCATTGGAAAACTATTCTGCGTTACGGCATCCCGGCGACCTGCGCCATGCTGCTGATCCCGCTGGGTTCGATGGCAGTCACCCGGGCGGTCGCCGAAGTCGGCGGCAAAATCGCGGTGGCGGCAACGGCGGCGGCCGGACGCATCGAAGTGGTGGCGTTCGTATTCCCCATGTCGCTGGGAATGGCGCTGCTGCCGATGATCGGTCAGAATTACGGTGCAAAAGCGTGGGACCGGATCAATCAATGCCGACGTTTCTCCATGCGTTTTGCGGGAATGATTTTGCTGGTCATGGCGACGATTTTCACCATTTTTGCCCCGCAGATCTCCCGGATATTCTCGGATGATCCGGAAGTTCTGAAGCTGATGGTGCGTTATTTGAGAATCGTTTCCTGGGGACTTGCCGGAGTTGAGATCCACCGTTTCGGAGGATTCTTCCTGACCGGCTGTGCCCATCCGACGGGAGCAGCGTTCCTCAACGGTTCCCGGGTGGTGGTATTTCTGGTGCCGCTGACCTTTCTGGCGGTCTGCTTTGATTCACTTACCGGTATCTTTTACGCCCGGTTGGTCTCCGATATCTGTTCCGGTATCGCCGGACTCATCTGCGCCCGGCTCGTCACCCGCGCGCTCGGAAAATCCAAATAAAATCATCAAAGGTACTGTGCGTGCGTTCTGCGCCGCACCACCAGTCAACTATACATCCGGAATCGTCCGATCCACCCGGCACGCCAGTCCGATCCTCCAACCGACTCAAGCTTTCTTGCTGCGGAACGCCGCAACAAGAAGCAATGTCATAACCAATATGGAGATCGGCATCAAAAAGAAGCTGTGCCGCAACCCGATCCAGCTGACATCACCCAGCGTTCCCTGAAGCCAGGTGAATATTCCGCATCCGGGAATACCGGCGCAGGAGAGGATAATGTAAATTTGAGTAGCGTTGAGCTGCAATTTATCCACACACGCACTTTGGATGCAGGGCCAGAAGGGACCTACTCCGACACCGGCGAGTACCAGCAGTACGCAGACCGTTGCCACATTGGGTGCAAAGGGGATGAGTATCCCGATGATGCAGCTGAAAATTCCGGTAACGATCAGCAGTACCGGCAAATAACGCTGGGGGACCAGCATACCGGCGAGCATTCGCCCTGCCATCATGCCGAAAGCAAATAGCGCCATCGCCACCCCGGATGCAAATGCCGACCCCTGATGCACCAGCTGCACAAAAGTCGGCACCCAGAAAGTCAGGCACCACTCTCCGCCGCCGGCAAAAAATATGGCGGCAAAAAAGAGCCAGAAGCGGCCGCATTTAAAAATCTCCACACTGTGAGAAATCACCTCTTTAGCGGATTGGCCTTGAACCGCATTGAGTTTAAGCTGTTCCTTTCTGGAGGGAAGGATCAGCATAATGATCCCCGGCAAACCGCTCAATGCCACGATCAGCAGAGCCAGTTTCCAGGAAATATCATAATTGAGCATGATCCCGGTGCCGATCGTGGTGAGTGCCACCCCGACCGACCAGAAACTGTGCGAAAAACTCACATAACGGGCAGGTTCATCCCCCTTGTGCAGAGCCTGCACAAAGGGAGTGGCGAGCGCTTCCAGGATCCCCTCCCCCAGACCGGCGCCCAGCATCACCAGCAGCAGAAAACGGTAAGAGGGCGCAAAGATCGCACCGGCGACCGAACCGCTCATCAGGATGATTCCCGGGAGAATCGCTTTACGCAGACCGAAGCGGCCCGCCATAAAGCCGGAAGTGACCATGGCAAAGACCATCGCCGCACAACGCACCGCATGAAGCGACCCGGCGGTACCCATCCCGCCGGAATCCAGCGGAAAATTCAATGCCTTTGCCAAATCCGGAATGACCACCGGAAAGATCACCGATCCGGCGGCATACGCCATAAACGAGAAGAACGAAACGTAATCGTAGCGTCCGAAACAGAGTTTTTTCAATTTTCCTGATTCCTGAAAATATTGGTAATGCCCCACAAAGCGAGCACTTCACATTGGTTGCAAAAGCCAACTTGCCTCTCGCGAGTGAGAGATTATGAGAAGATTTGGGAGTTTTTGAGAGGTTTTGAGTGGAGCGACAGATGGTATGCCAAGCTCCCTTTGCCGACAACCAAAACAGGGGGATCTCCGACCTGTCCGACCTGTCCGCCGACAGGCGGAACTCATCACTACCTCTCGCCGGTCGGGCGTTCAGCCCGACAGATCGGCGTAACTCCAACCCACCTCCGATCCAAGCGGCGGATGGATCGTGAGGCAATGTCGTGTTTTGCGCCGAGTACGATGCAGGAGTGGACTATTGTCCTCGACTGCATCGGCGCAGAAGCAAGGCGCGAGATTGCCCACGAGCCGCCGCCGCAATCACTTGCTTTCAAAGCGAAGCTTGGCCGCAGTGTAAGCATTCTGCATCAACACCGCGATGGTCATGGGACCGACACCACCGGGAACCGGAGTGATCATAGCGGCTTTATCGACACATTCTTCAAAAGCGACGTCGCCGGTCAGACGGTTTTTGCCCAGTTTTTCATCAAAAATGCGGTTGATACCGACGTCGATGACGATCGCACCATCCTTGACCATATCACCTTTGACAAATCCGGCCTTGCCGATGGCGGCAACGAGGATATCAGCGTCCCGGGTGTAGCGGGCGATATCCGGAGTCCGGGAGTGAACGACGGTCACGGTGGCATTGGCGCAGGCGGCTTTCTGCATCAGCAGCGCCGCCATCGGTTTACCGACGATATTGCTGCGTCCGATAACGACGGCGTGTTTACCGGCGGGATCGATATTGTAGTGCTTGAGCAGTTCGATAACGCCCCACGGGGTGCAGGGACGGAAACCCTCTTTCTGACCGATGAGCAGGCGGCCGACATTGCGTTCGGCGAAACAGTCCACATCTTTGTCCGGATCGATAGCTTCGATGACCTTTTCCTCATCGACCTGCGGCGGCGGCGGGGACTGGACGAGAATACCATCGACTTCTGGGTCTTCATTGAGCGCCCGGACGGCGGCGAGCACCTCTTCGGTGGTGCTGTCGGCGGACATTCTCACTTCGCGGGAGATGATACCGACTTCGCCGCAGGTGCGGATCTTATTGCGGACATAGACCTGACTGGCGGGATCTTCGCCGACCAGCACGACAGCGAGGGTAGTTTTCTTGCCTTTGGCGGCAAGTTCAGCGACTTTGGCGGCGGTTTCGGCGTTGAGTTTGGCGGCAACGGATTTGCCGTCGATAAGAATTGCAGACATGACAGTCCCTTTCAAATTGGTTTAAAAAAATGACTTTTTTAAAATATAACTCCGCTTCACGACTAAAACAAGGTGAAAAGACTTGAAAAAGCGTTATGAAAGGTTATTTTATAGCAGTGGCATTTGTTTTTGTCATTTCAACAATTTTCAATACAGGATTTTTATGGAAGCGATCTGGAGTTATCTCGGCACCGTCGGTGCGATCATATTTGTCTTTGCGGCACTGGGTTTTTGTATACTTTTTCACGAATTGGGACACTTCCTGGCAGCGAAAATGCTGGGACTGCATATCGATGCATTTTCGCTCGGATTCCGTCCTTTCTGGCGCAAAAAATACAATGGTGTGGAATACCGGATCGGCTATCTGCCTTTCGGCGGTTATGTGGAGATCCCGCAGATCGATACCAGCGATGATGTACCCAAGGCCGCCGACGGCACCGAACTGCGCCCCGGAACCGCCAAAGAACGCATCATCACCGCCGCCGCCGGACCTTTGTTCAACATTATTTCCGGTTTGGTCATAGGTTGTGTGATCTGGATCTGGGGTATGCCGCAGGATACTCCCAAAATGCGGGAGATGACCGTCATCGAAGTCGCCGAAAACAGCCCGGAATACAAGGCAGGTCTGCGCCCCAATGACCGAATCGTCAAACTCAACAAAGAGGAATTTTTCCTTTCCTGGGCAAAGTTCGTCGAACAGATCCTCTACACCACAGGCACCGTCGAACTCGAAGTCATCCGGGATGGCAAAAATCACACCATCCGCTACACTCCGGTCGACAATCCCAATGCCCCCGGTTCAATTCGCAAAGAGGGGGTCGGCTATCCCTTTTTCCGGGTGAGAGTGCCGATCCAGGTTTTCCCGAAATCGGGTTCGATCGCTGAAAAAGCCGGTCTCCGAGCCGGAGACATCGTCATTGCCGCCAATGATGAAATGCTCAGCGATTATCTGCAATTCCAATGGTGCATGGATCTTTCCGCCAACCGCCCGGTCAAACTGACCATCGAACGCGACGGCAAAATTTCCGATCTTCTGATCACTCCGGAACCGATCAAAGAACTTGCCAACCACGGTCGCTATATGATCGGACTTACCATGGGACAAACTGCTGACAAAGTGGTGGTTTCCAATCTTTATAAAAATTTCCCGGCGGCGCTGGGCGGCGTGGTCATCAATGACGTGCTTCTCACTATCAACGGAAATAAAATCACCGAACCTGCCACCGTTTCCGAAACTG